>Ga0316219_1000138_pt1 | contig 110367 bp, 80 predicted proteins | sample TBH18003PmetaG_FD_203635 | JGI IMG/M metagenome (GOLD analysis project Ga0316219, IMG submission 203635) | Freshwater microbial communities from Trout Bog Lake, Wisconsin, USA - TBH18003P | ecosystem: Environmental > Aquatic > Freshwater > Lake > Hypolimnion/Profundal zone | place: USA...
CGTCATTTGTCCCCATATCGAAAAGATTTGAAGTAAAAGTAAAAAAAGATTATCAAAGCATGACCATTTGAGTCACTTTGGTGCTATAAAAGTTCCATAAACCCAAAAAGAAAAAGCGTCTAACTGCTTGAAGTTAAACGCCTTATCCTTTCTTCTTCTGTGGCATCGACTGGAATCGAACCAGTGACACAAGGATTTTCAGTCCTCTGCTCTACCATCTGAGCTACGACGCCATCTCCCGGAATTGGAATGGGAGCGCAAAATTACACAGAAAAATTTAAAAAACAATACCTTTGCGGGGATTTGCAAATTACTCATGGATCTCTGCCTCGTTATTGATCTCGGTAACACCAATAAAAAACTGGCCCTTTTCAGTAAAGGCAGGCTTAACGCCATTACCATCCTGCCTGAATTTACCCTTAAGGCCGTCCGCAAATATGTAAAACAACATCCCAGGATCACGCACTGCATTATTTCATCGGTAATCAGTTATCCGCAGTCAATAAAAAATTATCTGCAAAAACAATTCTTTTTTACAGAACTGGACGAGCATACTCCCCTGCCCCTCACAAACCTGTATAAAACCCCCGGAACCCTCGGCAAAGACAGGCTGGCTGCAGCTGTTGCCGCTCATCAGCTGTTCAGCAAAAAAGCAGTTCTTGTGATCAATGCGGGATCATGTATTACATTCGACTTCGTAAACAAGCGGGGCGAATACCTCGGAGGCAGCATTTCGCCTGGAATACAAATGAGATTTCGCGCGCTCAATACTTTTACCGGCAAATTACCGTTGATATTTGGTAAGAACCGCGCCAATCTTACAGGAACCACTACCAGGGAATCGATTTTATCGGGTGTGATAAACGGCGCACTGGCGGAAGTTGAAGGAATTACAGGCCAATATCTTCGGGAACACAGGAAGTTAAAGGTAATCCTCAGCGGAGGTGATTTGAAATATTTTGATAAGCGGTTAAAAATTAAGACCTTTGCAGTCCCTAATATCGTTATTGAGGGATTATTTAAAATTCTCGAACTGAATGCCGGAAAGAACTACTAAAAAATACCTGCTTCTACTTCTGTTCATCTTTTTCCTTTATCCGGGGCTCAATGCACAGATCCGTATTGCTTCTCCATATTCCAGGTTCGGTATCGGCGATCTGAGCGGGAACAACAATGCCTGGAATTTCTCCCTTGGACAGACCGGCATCGCCCTCAGAAGTTCCAATCATGTGAATTACACAAATCCTGCCTCTTACGGCGGGTTCGATTCCCTTTCCTTTGTTTTTGAAGGCGGATTCAGTGCTGAGTCGGTCAGGCTTACCTCCACGTTTCAGACCACCTCCCGTTCATATGCTTCCCTCGGCTACCTCTCTTTCGGGATCCCTGTAACGAAATGGTGGAAAACAGCTATCGGCCTGGTCCCTTTCAGTGACGTGGGTTATAATGTAGCCACTACAGAAAAAAGTGCAACCGCCGGGAATATTCTTACTCTATACGACGGATCAGGAGGTATAAACCGCTTCTTCTGGGGCAATGCATTCAATATCACTAAAAACCTGTCGGTGGGTGTGAATATCTCCTACCTCTTCGGGAACTCTATCCGTGAATCCGTCGTGTTCTTCCCCGATTCCATGCATACCATGAACTTTAAAACTGATAATTATATCACAGTTGGGGATTTTTATTACTCATTTGGGGCGCAATATAAACTGAAAGTAAAAAGAGATATGTCGATCGTTCTTGGAGCAGTTTTCGCACCAACCACAGCGATTTCAGCCACTGCCAGTTCACTTTCACAGACCTTCCTCCTCAGTACAGCCGGGGTCGAAATACCCAAGGATACCATTGCGAAAGTTGAGGGCTATAAAGGATCCATTATGCTTCCCTGGATGGCCGGGGGGGGTATTACATTTCAGAAAGCGGATAAATTCCTGATCACTGCGGATTACCGGTACCAGAACTGGAAATCATTCAGGGCGTTTGGCCTGAGCGATTCCCTGGCCAATAGTTACGCAATTGCTGTCGGAGGCGAAATCACCCCCGATGCCGATAATTATGGAAGTTATGTGGCAAGGATCAGGTACCGGCTTGGTTTTTATTTTAACAAGACATACCTTCTGCTCAGGGGCACCCAACTTAATGAATATGGTATCTCGGTCGGTATCGGACTTCCGCTCAGGGGAATGAAAACCATGATGAACATTGGCGGACAATTTGGTTCCCGGGGAACCGTTCAGGGAGATCTTATTAAAGAAACATATTTTAAATTCGTCCTCGGATTCTCAATTTACGAACGCTGGTTCCATAAACGAAAGTATTTTTAAATCCTTGAAAACAGGGATAAATCCTCGGTTTGTCAGGTTCCTGGCCATTTTGCAGGTTGCTCTTCTTCTGTTATCTTCCTGTAACAAAGAAAAAGAAGTCGTTGCACCTAAACTCCACAACCAGGAAGATCCTAAAATGTCGGCTGTCAATATAGAAGTGCTTTTCAGCGACTCAGGCAGGGTTCAGGCAAAACTCACCGCTCCGGTTCTCAATGAGTATATGGATAAAAATCCCAGGATGGACTTTCCCCGGGGATTCAGGATCGTCATGTACGATTCGGCCATGCAGGTCAAATCATCTATTACAGCCTTGTATGGCATCCGTTTTGACTACCGGGGATTCATGGAAGCCAGGGGAAATGTCGTCGTCCGTAACGAGGTCAAAAACGAGCAGCTTAACACCGAACACCTCATCTGGGACGAACGCAACCACCGCATATACAATAACGATCCCATAAAGGTCACCACCCCCGGAAAAGTTCTCTATGGCAACGACCTGGAATCGGATGAATCCTTCACCCGTTACAACTTTAAAAATCCCACCGGGCATATGATGGTGAGGAAGGACAGTGTGTGATTAAGTACCAAGTACAAAGTACAAAGTAGGGAAACTTCGTTTTTAAATTGTACTTTGTACATTGTCCTTTGTACTTTCTTTTGGCTGTTTCCCAAATAATTCCTACCTTTGCGCTCCTTTTAAATCTAAGAATAATGGCGATTATTGGAACTATCAGAAAGCAATCGGGCCTCGCAGTTATTATTGTAGGCGTGGCAATTGCTGCTTTTGTAATTGGTGACTTCGGTAAAAGAAGGGCTCGCGGAACTACCGACATAGCCGTGGTGAACGGAGAAGAGATCCCCTATACCGATTACTCCACCAAAGTAGAGGAATCACTGGAAATACAGAAGGAAAACCGGCCGAATGATAAAATTTCCGACCAGGAGACCTATCAGCTCCGCCAGGGTGTATATGACCAGATGGTCAAAGAATTGATTATGACCAAGGAATATGATGAGATCGGCCTGGTTGTTTCCCCTGAAGAACTTTTTGACCAGGTACAGGGCCGACAGCCTCACAGGTTTATCCTGCAGTATTTCAAAGATCCCAAAACAGGAATGTATGATCCGGCCCTTGTGCTGAATTATCTGAAGCAGCTTGACCAGATGGAACCTAAAGCCAAGAAGCAGTGGCTGGCTTTTGAAAAAGCTATCAAAGAAGACCGCAGGGAGACCAACTTCAACAACCTCGTCGGGAAATCATTCTACATGCCAAAAGTCTTCCTGAAACAGGAATATGTAAACAAGACCCGCAGCATGCAGGTAAGGTTTATTGCCCCGAATCCTTATGAAATCCCCGATACCGAAGTAAAGATAACTGATGCCGACTACCAGGCTTTTTATAATAAAAACATTCAGTATTTCTTCCAGGATGAAGCTCTTCGCGATATCGATTTTGTGACTTTTGATGTGCAGCCAAGCACGATCGACAGGAAAAAGACTTCAGATGATGTGGTGGCTCTTTACAGGGATTTCCAAGCCTCACCTGATCCCATCACTTTCATGAATGCCAATTCTGATAAAAAATTCGACACTGTATTCGTTAAAAAAGGAATCCTTGTCGCCCGTATCGACTCCCTTATGTTCATTTCAAAGCCCGGTACCTTTATCGAGCCTTATGAACAGAATAATGTATGGCTGATGGCTAAGCTCCTGGATATCCAGGAACGTCCCGATACCATGAATGGTATGCAGTGCCTCATCGCCTTTGCATATCCCGGGAATGAAAACATTAAACGCACCAAAGAACAGGCTAAAGCCAAGGCCGACAGCCTCATGAACATCCTGAAAAAGAAACCTGAGATGCTTGCCGACTATGCAAGGAATATTTCTGAATTCAGCAATGCCAAGCAGGACGGGGGTGTTCTTAAAGGGATCAAAGACGGCGATGCCGCCCTCTCGGTGTTCTATAATGCAGGTTTGACCATGAAGCCTAAAGAGATCAAGGTGATCGAAACCAAAGTCGGTTATGCCCTCTTCAGGCTTGACGATAAAACGAAACCTGTTAAAAAGATTAAAGTCGCCATGGTTTCAAGGAATATTGATCCCAGCAACCAGACTTACCAGGACACTTATACAAGGGCCAGCGCTTTTGCAGGCCAGAACAGGACCCCGGAAGCTTTTGAAAAAGGAGCTTCAAAGCAGGGCCTTGCTAAACGCGAATCTCCCAATTTGAAAGAATCCGATAATACGGTCATGGGCATGCAGAATGCAAGAGAGGTTGTGCGCTGGGCATTTTCGGAAAACACCAAAGTCGGTGACATCTCCCCGGTATTTGACCTCCAGGGCAAATACATGGTTGCCATACTTAAAAGTGCAACGCCCAAAGGAACCGTCCCCCTCGACCTTGTTAAAGCCAGGATTGAGCCTTCGGTGAAAGCTGACAAAAAGGTACAGCTTACCGGAGAGAAGCTCGGAAAGGCCATGGCCCAGCAGAAAGACCTTTATGCACTTTCAAACCAGGTTAAAGCAAAAGTTGACACCGCAGTGATCACCTTCTCAGGCATGAACCGTGCAGCAATTACACGTGACCCCGATGTTGTGGGCATATTGTTCGTTTCACCAACCACGGCTATCCTTGGTCCTCTCCAGGGACGCTACGGAGTTTATGCCGCCATTATCGACGCAATCAATGAAGCTCCTAAGAAAGATGATTTCAGTACCGAATTCCAGCAAGACAAGCAGGGTTTTGAGCAACGTGCAGCCTCTATCTACACTGTTCTGCAAAAATCTGCCAAGATCACCGATTCAAGGCTGAAATTCTTCTAATCTCCAAAAGAAAAGGCGAAAGGCGAAAAGTGAGATTTCACTTTTCGCCTTTCGCCTTTTTCGCTACCTCGCTTCTATTTAATTGTGTCTTTGATCACGATGGTCTGGGCTGTCGACGCCCACTCCTTATTGCTTTGGGTGTAGGCCCTCATGGTGACCAGGTAACTACCGGGCCGGGTATATAACTTCTCGGGGGCCTTGGCCCAGGAAGTGGAGTCATCGCCGAAATTCCATTCCCAGCTAAACGAGTTAACACTATTATTGATGAATGTGATCCTGCATGGAACCATAAAACTGTTCGTGCCGTTATATGTGAATGAAGCAACAGGAACAGGTTCATTCTTATAACATCCGCCGGAAATAATCAACAGGAATGCCGCGATCGATATTGCTTTTGACATTCTCATGCAACGCTCTGTTTATTCGGCGAGGATCAGGATCTTATTTGAAAGCACTTCAATAACTCCTCCGTTGATCTCGAAATACTGTTCCTTTTCCCCTTTGTTCTGAAGTTTGACCCTGCCCTTCTTCAGGATAGAGATCAGGGGCGCATGGTCATTCAGTACTTCAAAAGAACCGTCGATCCCGGGCAGCTGAACGAGCTCAACCTGGTCGCTGGTAAACAGCGTGGAATCCGGGGTTATAATATCAACTTTCATAATTCAGAATTCGAAATTCGTTATTCGAGTATTCGATTATTCGGCTTTATTACTTGGATTCAGCCAGCATCTTCTTCCCCTTCTCAATAGCTTCTTCAATGGTCCCTACCAGATTGAATGCCGATTCGGGGTATTCATCCACCTTCCCATCCATGATCATATTGAAACCTTTGATGGTATCTTCGATGTTGACAAATGTGCCGGGGATACCGGTAAACTGTGTGGCAACATGGAAAGGCTGAGAGAGGAACCTCTGCACGCGGCGAGCCCTTGCAACCACCAGCTTATCCTCATCGGAAAGTTCATCCATACCAAGGATTGCAATGATATCCTGGAGTTCCTTGTATCTCTGCAAAATCTGTTTTACCCTCTGGGCGCAGAGGTAATGTTCATCACCCACAACATCCGGCGATAAAATCCTCGAAGTTGAGTCAAGTGGGTCAACAGCCGGGTAAATACCGAGTTCTGAAATCTTACGGCTGAGTACCGTTGTAGCGTCAAGGTGGGCGAATGTAGTTGCAGGCGCCGGGTCGGTAAGGTCATCTGCAGGCACATATACCGCTTGTACCGAGGTGATGGAACCCCTCTTTGTTGAGGTGATCCTTTCCTGCATGATACCCATCTCAGTTGCCAATGTAGGCTGATAACCCACTGCCGAAGGCATGCGTCCGAGCAATGCCGAGACTTCGGAACCGGCCTGGGTGAAACGGAAAATGTTGTCAATGAAAAACAGGATGTCGCGGCCACCCGAGGTTTCGTCACCGTCGCGGAAATATTCCGCTACAGTCAACCCTGATAAGGCAACACGGGCACGGGCACCGGGAGGTTCATTCATCTGTCCGAATACCAGGGTCCCTAAGGATTCCGAAAGTTCTTTACGGTCAACCTTCGAAAGGTCCCATCCGCCTTTTTCCATGGCCTCCTTAAACTCCTTGCCGTAACGGATAACACCCGATTCAATCATATCCCGAAGCAGGTCGTTGCCTTCACGGGTACGTTCACCAACCCCGCCGAAAACCGACATCCCGGAATATTTCTTTGCGATGTTATTGATCAGTTCCATGATGATAACCGTCTTCCCTACACCGGCACCGCCGAAGAGGCCGATCTTGCCGCCTTTGGAATAAGGTTCAATGAGATCGATGACCTTGATCCCTGTAAAAAGGACTTCTTTCGTGGTGGTCAGCTGATCAAATGCAGGAGGATCACGGTGAATCGGATATTCATGCTCTTTAGAAACAGGACCGAGTCCGTCAATCGGGTTGCCGATCACATTAAACAACCTTCCCCTGATCTCTTCAGTGGCAGGCATCGAGATCGGACCGCCTCTTTCGCGGGCCTCCATTCCACGGTATAGACCGTCGGTGGAGTCCATGGCAATGGTCCTGACCGTGTTCTCTCCGATAAAATACTGGCATTCGAGAACGATCTCATCGCCATTCTCATTCTTGACTTCAAGTGAATCATAAATATTCGGGAGGGACATTCCTTCATCAAAAGCCACGTCAATGACCGGACCGATGATCTGCAGAATTTTCCCCTTGACCAGATCTTTCTTGGGACTTTTCGCTTGCATATACCTTTGGAAAATTTATACAAACCTACATCAAATTGACGAAATGTCCAAGCATGAACAGAATAAATCAGTATTTTTAGCGTTTCTCAATTGGTAAACCCTAACACATTTTAAAACATGTACATGAGCAAGAAATGGTTGCTTGCCCTGATCTTTGTCCCTATTATGTCTTACGCGCAACGTAATGTCGATGCCATTGTCGACACCGTTGAATCAAAAAACGGGACTGTACTCCTTTATAAAAACCACAGCTGGGAGTTCCTCGAAAATGAACCTGTAATGATGAGTATTGAAGAGGATTCCACAGGGGTGTTCAGTAAACAATGGATTAACGACCAGATATTTGCCTACCGTATACAAAGGGATTCCATAAAAGATACCCTGCTGGTCCTTATCGATTCGATCCACCCTTTTCACATGCCGATATACGGTCATCTTTTCCGTGGATTTACATACACCCATAAAGGCCTTGATATTAAACTCGATAAAGGAGATACGGTGAGGGCTGCATTCAACGGCGTAGTCCGATATGCAAAATACAACCGGGGCGGCTTTGGCAACCTGGTCATCATCCGTCATTATAACGGGCTTGAATCCTATTATGGCCATAATTCAAAACTCCTGGTCAGGGTAAACCAGGTCGTGAAGTCAGGGGACCCGATTTCGCTGGGAGGTTCAACCGGAAGAAGCCGGGGGCCGCATTGCCATTTCGAGCTAAGGTATAAAGATGTTCCGCTGGATGCCCTCAGGGTCATTGATTTTGACAACCAGAAACTAATCGCAGCCCGTTTCCCCATCACCAAAAAAGTGTTTTATCCGAACGACTACGATGTCAATGCCGTTTACCATAAGATCAAAAACGGAGACACCCTGGGCCACCTGGCCAGGAAATACCACACCAACACAAAGGAGATCTGTGCCATGAATAAGATCAAACCGAATTCGAGGCTGAGAGTGGGGAGCACCATAAGAGTGAGGTAGCGAGCGATTTCGCTACCTCGCTACCTCGCTACCTGTTGTGGGAAATATCTTCCTCTGGAATACAATAAGCATGAGAACCCCGGTTGTAATGGCTGAGTCTGCTACATTAAAGACAGGCCTGAAGAACACCAGTTCATCGCCTCCGAACAGGGGGACCCACTTCGGGAAGTGGGTTTCTATGATAGGAAAATAAAACATATCGACCACTTTGCCATGAAGAAATGAGGCATATCCCCCGCCCTTAGGGAACACCGTGGCAAGTTGCATGAAGGAACTTTCACTGAAGACAAGTCCGTAGAACGCTGAATCCAGGATATTGCCTATAGCGCCGGCAAGTATAAGGGCAATGCAGACGATAAGCAGGTTTCCTGCCCCATTTTTAGTAACATTGTAAAGCCAGATAAAAATGGCGACAATGGCAAAAAGGCGGAATACACTTAGCATGAGCTTGCCCCATTGACCCCCGAGCTTCATCCCGAAAGCCATACCCTCATTTTCGGTGAAGTGAAGATAAAACCAATGGCCTATTACAGGATGGCTTTCACCAAGGTAAAAGGTAGATTTGATCCAGATTTTAAGAACCTGGTCCAGTATAAGGATCAGGAATACGATCCAGAGGGCTTTCTTCATTCTTCGTGATCCAGCAAATCTGTTGCCTGTCGCGGTGTAAAGGATGGTGCAGCCTGCACTCGTTTTGCTTCAATACTCAGGGTTGCATGAGGAACCGAACGTAAACGGTCCTTGGGAATAAGTTTACCCGTTACACGGCAAATGCCATAAGTTTTATTTTCAATACGGATCAGAGCGTTCTCAAGGGATTTGATGAATTTTTCCTGGCGTGCAGCAAATTTACTGTTCTCTTCCTTGGAAAACACCTGGTATCCTTCCTCGAGTACCTTGAAGGTAGGCGAAGTATCATTGGTATCGTGCTCATTACCTGTGGTGTATGCATCAGTGAGCAGCTGCAAGTCATTTCGGGCCTTTTCAAGCTTCTGAAGTATGATCTGCTTGAACTCTTCAAGCTCCTCATCAGTATATCTTGTTTTGGCTTTTTCCGGTGCTGTTGCTTTTTTCATAGCTCTTCAGGTTAAGGTTCTAAAACAAATAACGACAGAAATATAGCTCCCTGCCGTCTTCAGTTTAATCCACCTTCTCGATGGAAATTTTGGTTTTTATAGTTTCTGTCAGCTCAATCTCATCGATGTCATTGCCTTCTAATTTTGAAATAACAGAAAATGACTGAGCCAGAATTTCGTTGCAAATATAAGAATTATTCTGATTCACCGCTGCATCCATTTCAGGATGAGCCTGCACTTTAACGCGGATCTTATCGGTTACCTCAAATTTTTTATCCTTGCGCAGGTTCTGGATACGGTTTACGAGTTCCCTTGCAATGCCTTCATTTTTCAATTCAGGTGTGATGGTTGTATCCAGGGCAACCACCAAAGGTCCCAGGGCTGCTGAAATATACCCGGGAAGATCGTCGGAAAGGATTTCAACATCCCCTGTTTCAAAGGTGTAGCTGCTTCCGTTCGGGTATGTTTTGGTCAATGATTTTTCCCTCTCGAAATCAGCAATGGCAGCCTGGTTCCATTCCTTCATGTCTTCGGCAATCATTTTCATGTCCTTGCCGCATTTCGGTCCGAGCTTTTTGAAATCGGGTTTTATCTTTTTGGATATGATGCCCTCGGTATCGGTAATGTATTCGATCTGCTTCACATTCACTTCCGAAAGAATGAGATTTTTTACCAGCTCAACCTGTTCTTTAAGTTTCTCGTTCAGCAGGGGGATCAGGATACGGTTCAGAGGCTGGCGCACCCTTATGTTGGTCTTTTTACGGATCGACAAGGTAAGCGAAGAGATCTTCTGGGCGATTTCCATCCTTTCTTCAAGGTTCTTGTCAATGACTGCCGGATCATATTTGGGAAATTCAGTAAGGTGCACCGAATCGGCATCGCTTCTTCCTGTTACCTTGTTAAGGTCGATAAACAGGCGTTCGGCGAAGAAAGGCGCAATGGGAGCGATCATTTTTGAGATCGTCTCAAGGCAGTTATACAGGGTCTGGTAAGCGCTGACTTTATCTGTGCTGTAATCACCTTTCCAGAAACGCCGCCTGCTGAGGCGCACATACCAGTTACTGAGGTGCTCGTCAACAAACTCCATGATTGCCCTTCCTGCCCTGGTAGGCTCATAATCGGAATAACTCTCATCAACAACACTCATGAGGGAGTTGAGTTCCGATAATATCCAGCGGTCTATCTCGGGGCGCTCATCAAGGGACAGTTCTTTTTCAGAATAGGTAAACCCGTCAATGTTTGCATAAAGGGCAAAGAAAGCATAAGTATTATACAGGGTCCCGAAGAATTTACGCTGTGATTCAACGATGCCTTCGGTATCAAATTTCAGGTTATCCCAGGGCTGGGAATTAGTGATCAGATACCAGCGGGTGGCATCCGGTCCGAATTTTGTAAGGGTCTCGAAAGGATCCACACCATTGCCCAGGCGTTTCGACATTTTATTTCCGGCCTTGTCAAGCACCAGTCCGTTAGATACACAGGTCTTGAACGAAACCGAGTCAAAAAGCATCACGGCAATGGCATGAAGGGTAAAGAACCATCCCCTGGTCTGGTCAACGCCTTCGGCAATAAAATCGGCAGGGAAATAGGATTCCAGGTTGCGTGATTTGTCAAAGGGGTAATGATACTGTGCATAAGGCATGGCGCCTGAATCGAACCAAACGTCGATAAGGTCAGGCTCCCGGTACATGGGAAGTCCGTCGTCACTGATCAGAATAATATCATCTACAAACGGGCGGTGAAGATCGAAAGTGTGATAATTCGCATCGCTCAGGTCGCCCTCTTTGAATGAAGCAAGGGGATTGGTTTTCATGACGCCTGCAGCAAATGCCTTTTCTATCTCCTTCTTCAGCAGGCCCACAGATCCTATGCAGATCTCCTGTTTACCATCCTCAGTCCTCCAGATCGGCAAAGGGGTTCCCCAGAACCTTGAACGGCTGAGGTTCCAGTCGACGAGATTCTCGAGCCAGTTCCCGAACCTTCCTGTTCCCGTGGATTCAGGTTTCCAGTTGATGGTATTGTTCAGGCTGATCATCTTATCCTTGTATGCAGTGGTGCGGATGAACCAGGAGTCGAGGGGATAATACAGAACCGGTTTATCGGTGCGCCAGCAGTGAGGATAGGAATGCTCGTACTTTTCAGATTTAAAGGCTTTGTTCTCGTGTTTCAGTTTGACAATGATGTCAATGTCAACGGGCGGGCATTCCTTGTTTGCGCAGTCGTCATCATATTCAATTTTGACATATCGTCCGGCAAATTCTCCCATCTGTTCAGTAAAACGGCCCTGCCTGTCGACCAGGGTAAGGGAACCAAGGCCATATTGCCTGCCCACCCTGAAATCGTCCGCCCCGAAGCTTGGCGCGATATGAACAATCCCCGTTCCGTCTTCCGTAGTAACAAAATCACCTAAAACAACCCTGAAAGGATCACCCTCATCAGGCAGTGCATAAGGAAGAAGCTGCTCGTAACGAAGGTTTTCAAATTCCGACCCTTTATGTTCCGCAATAATCCTGTAAGGTATGTTCTTCTGGCCTTCGTGATAATCCTCCAGTTCAAGGGTTGAATTTTTCTCCGGGAGATACTGGTGCAGAAGGTCCTTTGCCATGATCACGGTCTGCTCACGGAAGGTATAAGGATTAAATGTCCTGATAACGAGGTAAGTAATATCTTTCCCAACTGCAAGGCCGGTGTTTGAGGGAAGGGTCCAGGGAGTGGTCGTCCAGGCCAGGAAATACACATCCCCGAAAAGATCGCTGAAAAGGAAATCCGATTTTTCATCGCGGATGACTTTGAACTGGGCCACAACTGTGTTGTCTTTTACCGTTTTATAGGCTCCCGGCTGATTAAGTTCATGGGTGCTCAGGCCTGTCCCGGCTGCAGGTGAGTAAGGCTGGATGGTATAACCCTTGTAAAGCAGTCCTTTTTCATGGAGTTTGCTCAGGAGGTACCATACCGATTCAATGTATTTGTTGTCGTAAGTGATGTAAGGATCGTCAAGATTGAGCCAGTATCCCATCTGCACGGTCAGCTCATCCCAGAGGTCCTTGTATTTCATCACCTCGCTGCGGCATTCTTTATTATAATCTTCTATGGAAATCTTTTTACCAATATCTTCTTTGGTTATCCCAAGCTTTTTCTCCACTCCGATCTCGATGGGGAGACCATGGGTGTCCCATCCTGCCTTACGGCTCACATAGAACCCCTTCATGGTTTTGTAACGGCAAAAGATATCCTTGATGGTCCTGGCCATCACATGATGGATGCCCGGTTTGCCGTTTGCCGAGGGAGGACCTTCGTAGAAAATAAAGGGAGCATTGCCTTTGGTCAGTTCCAGGCTTTTCTCAAAAGTATTATGTTCCTTCCAGTAAGACTGTATGTCTTTCCCGGTTTTTGTAAGGTCCAGGTTTCCGTATTCGGTGTATTTCGTTTCCATCCTTGAAAAAAAGTGTGCAAAGGTAGTTAAAATCCGGCAAATATGAAAAGAAGGAGAGTGTACGTGGGAATAATTGAATATTGAATATCTGTTTTTCAAGTATATTTGTAGAAAGGTCATCCCTTCCGGGCATGCATACAATAATTAAACGGTTTTTTTTCATCGGAATTTTCTTTTTTTTCCTGTCAGGACTGTGTCATTCCCAGGTCTCCATCGGATTTATTTCACCTGATACAACCTGCACTGGCCAGTTGATCAGCATCACGGATACAACCTCAGGGGGAACCACCTTTTACTGGAATTTTTGTTCAGGTGATGCAAACTCCGCTCCCACCGGGATTAACATAGGGAACCCCGGGGGGCTACTGAGCATACCGACTTACCTTACACTGGTAAAACAAAATAATGATTGTTTTTCATTCATCAGCTGCCAGGGAGTGGGGGTGGTAAGGTATTTCCATGGCAATAGTTTTGCTCATAATCCTGTGAGCTGGGTGAATCTTGGAACCTTTGGCGGCCTGATCAACTTCAGCGAGGAAGGTATAGCGATTAAAAAGGACAATGGGAACTGGTATGGCTTTGTGAACAGTTACAGCACAATGATCAGGCTGAATTTCGGGACCTCGTTATGGAATACACCCACGGCGACCGATCTTAACATTTCACCGGCATTTTACATGGCCCACGGATTGGATTTGGTTAATGACAACGGGAACTGGGTGGCCCTGGTTGGCTGTTCATTAGGCGCCAGCCTCTTCAGGCTGAATTTCGGAAATTCCCTGGCCAATGCACCGGTGGTCACCAATCTTGGCAATCTCGGATGTATTACCGGTGCCGCCTCGGTATGTATAAAATACGAGAATTCCAACTGGTATGCTATGGTGGTCGCCGGAAGCAATACCCTGGCCAGGATCAGCTTCGGATCGTCCCTGCTGAACACCCCGACGGGAGTGAACCTGGGCAACCCTGGAGGCTTTAACTCGGCCATAGGCCTGGCAATTCTCCGTGATTGCAATGCCACAACGGGTTATTGGGTGAATTATATTAACCCGGGACAGTTGGGGAAGCTGTTCTTTCCGACAGGGATCACCGGGACAGTAACCGGAACAATACTGGGCAATATAGGAAATCTTAACCAGCCACATTCATTTTCGGAAGTCTTCAGGCAGAACGACACCTTGTTTGCATACATTACGAACAGGCCGGGAACTCTTACCAGGCTGACGTTCCCGCCCTGCAATAATTCTACAGTCCCTTCATCGAATCAGTACAATCCTCCTCCATTTTCGTATAACCTGGCAGGAACATATAATATCCGCCTGATAGTAGATGAAGGTTTGCCCACCCAGGCAAGCCTGTGCAAACCTATCGTCATAGTCCCTCCTCCAACCATGGACCTGGGCCCGGATAAAACGATCTGCCAGGGGGACAACGTGGTGCTGGATGCCGGTGCCGGTTTCAGCAGTTATCTCTGGTCGACCGGGGCCACAACCCAAATGATTACAGTGAATGCGGCAGGAACTTACTGGGCCCGGGGTACTAGATACGGCTGCCAGGTATCCGATACCGTCGTTCTTACCGCTGACCCGGTCAACATCAATTTTATTGCTCCGGATACAGCCTGCGTGGGTGCGTCGATCAACATCACCAACCTCACAACCTGCGGTACAACATATTACTGGAGCTTCTGTTCGGGGAATGCGACTTACGATCCTGAGGGAATAAATATCGGGAATCCGGGGTACCTCCTGGATGTCCCGGCTTATATCTTCCTGGCAGAGGATAACCATAACTGTTATTCATTTATAACCAATCATGGGACAAGGAGCCTGGTTCGCTGCTATCATGGTTCAAATTTCAATAACAACCCGGTTTCATGGACAAATTTGGGAACCTTCGGGATGCTGGGGGATACTGTGGAAGGGATCAGGATACTGAAAGATAACGGACAATGGATAGGTATTATCAATAATAATAACCGTTTACTGCGACTGAACTTCGGGAACAGCCTGGCTAACACCCCAACGGCAACCCTTCTTGGCCCTTACAGCATGTTGTATTCAGCCCATTGCCTTGAGATTCTTAATGAAAACGGGAATTGGGTTGGATACCTGACCTGTACCTGGGGGAATAAACTCGTAAGGCTGAGCTTCGGCAGCAGCCTGCTGAATACACCGGTTCTGACCGACCTGGGTAATTTCGGGGGGATCCTGAACATGCCAAGCAGATTCAGCATTGTGAGGGAAAACGGCAACTGGTATGCTATCGTGGTCAACAGCGGGAACAGCACCCATGCAAGACTGGCATTTGGAAATTCTTTATACAACGATCCAACAGCCACTTCCCTGGGACAGGTATGCGGGTCAATACCTTTAGGCGGAATCGTTTTGCTGAGAGACTGTAATGAAACCACCGGGTTTCAACTGAACTATACAGCCAATACAAGTACCGGCAACGAGATTTACCGCTTGAATTTTCCTGGAGGGTTGCAGGGAAACATTACGGGTACTCCTATCGGGAATATAGGAAACATGAACAGGCCGAATGAATTCTCACAAATTGTCCGGGTCGGGGATACCCTGTTTGCTTATGTTACGAACCGACAGGATTATACACTTACCAGGTTGAAATTTTTACCCTGTTCAAATGCTTCCACAGGATCCTCAACACAGTATAATCCTCCGCCATTTTCCTATAATCAGACGGGAACTTATAATGTACAGTTAATTGCAGATGAAGGATTGCCCACCCAGGCAAGCCTGTGCAAACCTATCGTCATAGTCCCTACTCCAACCATGGATCTGGGCCCGGATAAAACCATCTGCCAGGGGGCGACAACCACCCTGGATGCTGGTGCAGGATTCAGCTCTTATCTGTGGTCCACGGGCGATACAACAAGAACGATCACTGTTGGAACGGGAGGGACTTACTGGGCCCGGGGAACCAGATACGGCTGCCAGGCCAGCGATACCATCCTTGTTTTTGTCATGCCCCTGCCTGTTCCGACCATAAGCGGCCCACCGACGGTATGTGCAGGGTCGGCGGGCCATGTTTATACAACCGAAAGTTCCATGAGTAATTATTCCTGGAATATTTCGGCAGGAGGAATGATTACGTCGGGTTCAGGTACCAATTCGGTGACAGTCACATGGAATTTACCCGGATCCCAAACAATCAGTGTTGTCTATACTGATAATAACGGATGTTCAGCATCAAATCCGACCACAGATTCCGTATCTGTCATTCCTCTGCCTTCTCCGGCACTAAGCGGACCCGCATATGCCTGTGTTGCCAGCCCCGGGAATATTTATTATACCCAGGCCGGTATGTCAAATTATATGTGGACTGTTTCTCCCGGGGGCAGTATTACTTCAGGAGGCACATCCAACAGCAATTCAGCTACAGTGACCTGGAATACTTCAGGGCAACAAAATATCAGCGTCAGTTATACAAACCCGGATGGATGTGCAGCTGCATCGCCGGCCAATTTCAATGTCACAGTGAATCCCATCCCCGGACCTGCCGGGAATATCCAGGGGGCTTCAGCGGTTTGTGCAGGAACAGACGGACTGGTTTACTCGGTTTTCCCGGTTGAAAATGCATCAGCTTATGTATGGATTCTTCCACCTGGATTCTCAATTATTTCAGGGGCCGGAACCATATCTATAACTGTCGGGGTTGCGGATAATGCAGCCGGCGGTTCAATTACTGTTTACGGCATAAATCCTTGCGGAGCCGGACCGGTTTCACCTCCCTTTGAGATCATTATCAATCACCAGGCAACCGCCAATGCAGGTGAAGATATCTCAGGTTGTGGAAACCGGCCTGTTTTACTTTCAGGATCAAACGCTGATCATTTCGTCTCACTTCAATGGATGACCTCTGGCAGCGGAACATTTGATAATGCTGCCGTTCTGCATCCAACCTATTTCCCGGGAGCTTCCGATATCCAGAACGGACAGGTCATCCTGACTTTATTTGCATATTCAAGTCCCCCCTGTGATCCTGATTCAGATCAGCTTATTCTTACACTTGGAAGCGGGCCTTCGGTTACACCCGGCCCGGACGGATATATCTGCCAGGGCATGTCTTATACTATTCAGGGATTCGGAATTACCAACTCATCAACCTTTTCCTGGGAGTCCAACGGAAAGGGACAGCTAACTAATACTAACACCCTTAATCCTGTTTATACACCGGCCGGTGATGAACTCGGTTCAGTAAAAGTAACTTTAAAAGTATCGGGTATAAATGGCTGCAGTGATTCCTCGGCCTCCTCCCAAATCCAGATTTTCATCTATTCTAAACCGGGTATTAAAGCAGGCAGGGAACAATTGGTAAAATACGATAGTGCGGCAGTCCTGAGCTGCGAAACATCAGGGGGATCCGGAAATTTTTCATTTGACTGGTCTCCTGCTGCAATGCTGGTTGATAACACATTACCAAATCCACATACAGTAAGCCTTATTAAAGATGCACTTTTCATCATTACAATTACTGATAAAGTCACCGGCTGCATTGCAACCGACAGCACATGGATCAGAGTAACACCTGAACCGGAGGATGAAGATTGCATCGTAATCCATAACGTGATCACGCCTAACGGGGATGGCATTAACGACAAATTGATTATTGATTGCATAGAGGAATTCCCTGAAAACACCCTTGAACTTTTTAACCGCTGGGGTGAACCCGTCAATTCCTTTACCAATTACAATAATAAGGATGTAGTTTGGGGAGGAACCACATCAAAAGGGGAAATCCTGCCGGATGGAACCTATTTCTTTATTTTACAGATCAGGGACGGGAAAAAATATACAGGCTGGGTGTTTATTCGTTCAGGAACAAATTGAATGTTATAAGTCAATGGGGAACAAAAGCTTCACGCTTGCCCCTCCTCCGGGATTATTCCTGACCTCAACCTTTCCGCTATGTGCATCCATGACCATTTTGGCCAGGCACAGATCAAGCCCCACGTTCTCATCGATATGCTGACCCCCTACCCCGAAAAGAGTAAACAGGTTTTTAAGGGAATGCTCATTAAAACCCGGCCCGTGGTCGGTAATTTCACAGCCCTGATAACCCTTCTCCGCGACAGGCAGGATGCTGATCCCGCCTCCGTCGGGTGAATATTCAACAGCATTCTCGACCACTCCCTGGAAACAATTTTTCATCAGCTTATCGTTGCCGTTCACCATAAGAACCAGCAACGAGGGATCGAGAGAAATTTTCAGGCCTTTCTGACTGATCTGGTAAGTGTATTCGTTAAGAGAGGCTTCCAGGATTTTTCCGACAGATACAGGTTTTTTTTGAAGAGGGTTCTCCCTGGCAATAAGTTCGGTGAGCTGGAGCACCACGGCAAGAAATTTCTCGAGCCGCATTGAAGAATGGTAAATGAAACTGACGTGCTCTTTCAGTTCAGGCGTTTCGACTTCGTCCTGGAGGATATTGGTAAATCCAAGGATTGCATTCAGGGGAGTGCGTACTTCATGATGGATCATATGCAGGAATTCTGTCTTCGCCTTATCAAGGGATTGCAGGCTGCGGTATGCTTTTTCAAGCTCTTCATGGGCCGATCTGAGCGCTTCTGTCCGTTCCTCCACTTTTTTCTCAAGCCATGAATTGACCTCCAGGAGCTGTTGGCGGCTCGATTTCAGTTCGAGGTGGGTTCGAACCCTGGCAAGAAGTTCTTCGGGTGAGAATGGCTTTGTGATATAATCTACACCACCGCTGGTAAATGCCCTGTTGAGACTTGCCATATCGGTCCTTGCCGTGAGAAAGATCACAGGCGTAAGATTGTTCGTGGGCATGCTTTTAATCCTGATACAAGTCTCATAACCATCCATTCCGGGCATCATGATGTCGAGCAGTATCAGATCATAGTTCTCGGCTTCAAGCAGGCTGATGGCTTCCGGGCCGCTGAATGCGTAATCAACCTGGTAACTCTGGGGTGCAAGCAGCGCAGCCAGCACCTTAAGGTTCTTGGGGTTATCGTCGATTGCCAGTATTTTAAAATTCCGGGATTCCATAACTGAATATTTGAACCTGTGAATATCGTATGTTTCATTCAGATTCCATCTTAAACAGGTATTTTTTTTTAAACAGCGGACTGTGAATTCAAACCCTAACAAAAAAAAGATGTTATGTTAAAACCTTTTCCTATATTTGAGTAATTTTTTTGCAGTATGCAGGGGACCTCTGAAATAGTGCTTGAAAACATCTTCCAGCGAAGGAGTGTAAGAAATTATACAGCTGGCGCTGTTGATCATGGTATGCTGATGACATTAATGAAAGCAGCTATGGCTGCTCCTTCGGCAAGGAACCGCCAGCCCTGGGTTTTCGTTGCAGTGTCGGAACGGAGCCTGCTCGATGAACTTGCACAAGGGCTTCCCAAAACAAAAATGCTCTACAAAGCCGGAGCCGCGATAGTGGTTTGCGGTGATTCCTCTGTTGTGTTGCAGGAGGGCGCTGCCGACCTCTGGTTTATAGACGCTGCGGCAGCTTCGGAGAATATCCTGCTTGCAGCAAATTCCATGGGGCTTGGAGCTGTATGGAGTGCTTTGTACGCTTACCCCGACAGGGCCGGGCATGTAACAAAAGTCCTGGGCCTGCCTGCTCATATTAACCCTTTCTCGATCATTCCTGTAGGTCATCCGACAGGAGAAGATCAGCCAAAAGATAAATTCAGGCCCGAAAGGATACATTGGGAGAAATGGTAATACATTTACGCCGGTTCCACGGGCAACCATGCGAAAAATTTAACATCTAACTGACTAAGTGATGGAATGGATTGAGAAACTTGACGGGTCGGTGATCGTGAGTGACTTTGAAGGGAAAGTGATCTATGCGAATGAGACCGCCGAACGGACTTTTGTGAAACAGGGAGAACCTCCCCTGGCTGGCCGCGACCTGATGGACTGCCACAACGACCATTCAAAAAAACTCATCCGGAACATCATGGATACTAAGAAGAAAAATGTATATACCATTGAAAAAAAAGGCAGGAAGAAACTGATCTATCAGACTCCCTGGATCGTCGACGGGGAACTGAAAGGACTTGTGGAATTATCTCTTGAGATCCCCTTTGACCTGCCGCATTTTGTAAGGGAATAAAGAAATCAGCCATATGAGGAAAATTTTTGGTCTCCTGATCCTGTTCGCCATACTTTCCGGTGGATGCATTCGTCACAATATCCTGAAACAGGGTCCTTATCTCGGTGTTATCCGTATCGACAGCTCAGATAAAAAGATGGACCTTCCTTTCAACATGATTTATGCCCAGACTCCCGACGGTCAAAAGGTAATGCAGGTGACCAATGCAGGAGAGGTGATCATGATCAATGAATTTGCAGTTTCAAGGGATACGGTATTTATGAAATTTCCTGTCTTCACTTCAGAGATCATCGCTGTGATCAGGCATGACTCCCTCGTTGGCAGGTATTATCCAAAGGGCAAAGAAGAAGGATCATGGTATTCATTTTATGCTCTCCCGGGGGTAACGGACAGGTTCCCGTGGGCAAACCAGCAGGCAAATGCAAACCTGACCGGGCGCTGGAAGATCATCGAAACCGGAGGCACTGTCGATTCAACATTGATGATTGGTGAATTTGTTCAGGATAGTAACCATGTTACAGGTACTATTCTTAATGCCGGGGGCGATTATCGCTTCCTGGAAGGCAAAGTCTCCGGGAATAAATTCATGATCTCAGCAGTGGACGGGGCTCACACCATGATCCTTACAGCCGACATAACTCCCCAGGGCAACCTTGAGAACGGAAGGTTTATGGGAAGCCCGAGGTTGAAAACCAGATGGACGGCCAGGAGGAATGAGACTTTCATGCTTCCGAAAATGGATGAACTGCTGAAGTTGAAACCCAACGCCCTGCTGTTCAATTTCAACCTGCCGGATGTTAATGGTGACATGGTTACCCTGAATGATCCTAAGTTCAGGGATAAAGTGGTCATTGTGATGGCTATCGGCACATGGTGCCCGAATTGCCTAGATGAAACCATGTTTTTTAAAGACATTTACACATCATACAAAGATAAGGGGCTTGAGATCGTTGCCCTTTGTTTTGAAGGGAAGACCTTTGAAGCATCCAAAATGCCCATGGAAAGGTTTGCAGCCCAAACCGGCGCAGGATACACTTTCCTATATGCCGGCCAGCGCGGCCATGAAGCCCTGCATGCGACCCTCTACAACCTGGAAGGCCGCTGGGCCTACCCGACATCAATTTACATAGACAGGAAAGGGGTGATAAGAAAAGTCGAAACAGGTTTTTACGGCCCCGGAACCGGGCAGCACTTTAAAGACTATACTGAAGAAACCACGAAATTTATTGAGAAGTTGCTGAATGAATAAAAGGTGAAAAGCGAAATACTTAATTGCCGACTGCTGACTGCCGACTGCCGACCTTTTATTTCGCTACCTCGCTTCTCGCTCCCTCGCTACTTAATATGCCCACTTCACCCATACGCTTCCCCAGGTAAACCCGCCCCCGAATGCGGCAAGTATCACATTATCGCCTTTCTTCAGCTTGTTTTCCCATTCCCAGAGACATAACGGGATGGTTCCCCCGGTAGTATTGCCGTAACGCTCAATATTGATCATGACCTGTTCTCTCCCGATTCCCATCCGTCTTGCAGTCGCATCTATGATACGCAGGTTCGCCTGGTGAGGAACCAGGTATGCAACATCTTCCGACTTCAGGTTGTTCCTTGCCATGATCTCCGCTGCCACATCAGCCATTTTAGTCACCGCAAATTTGAAAACAGGCTGGCCTTCCTGGTATACGTAATGTTCCTTCGCATCAATTGTCTCATATGAAGATGGTTTCAAAGAACCACCGGCTTTCATATGAAGGTGTATACGGCCGGATCCGTCAGACTGCATAATGGAATCCATGATCCCGACTTCTTCTTCGGTAGGTTCGAGCAAAATCGCACCTGCGCCGTCCCCGAACAAAACACAGGTCTCTCGGTTGGCATAATCTACGATGGACGACATTTTATCGGCACCGATAACGATAGCTTTTTTAATGTAGCCTGTCTCAATGAATTTGGATGCAGTCACCAGGGCATAAATCAAACCTGAACAGGCGGCATTCAGGTCGTAGCTGAAGGCATTCTTTATCCCCGTCTTGTCACAGATAATATTTGCAGTGGCAGGGAAAACCATATCAGGGGTGACGGTGGCACAAATTAAAAGACCGATCTCTTCCGGACAGGCGCCTGTTTTTGCAAACAGGGCTTTTACCGCTTCGGCCGCCATATCGGATGTCCCCATGCCTTCGCCTTTGAGGATATGCCTTTCCTTGATCCCGGTACGGGACATGATCCATTCATCCGAAGTGTCAACCATGGATTCCAGCTCTTTGTTGGTAAGAATGTATGGGGGAACCCAACCCTGAATTCCTGTGATTGCAGCCCTGATCCTGGTCATGAGATGTAGTTTAAAAGTTGTTGATAGTGTACTGCTCGAGTGCATGTTTGATCCGGCCGGGAAGCTTTGCCTCATGTATATCCCTTGAGAGCAGGATCATGTTTTTTATTGCTGTACTGTTCGAGATCCCGTGCCCTACGATCACGTTCCCGTTTACACCAAGGATTGGTGTGCCTCCATAGATCTCATAGTTGAAACGGTCAAGATAGGAATCTTTAATACCGCGCTTCACAAGGACCCTGTACATGGCTTCAATCTGTTTCAGTACTATGTTTCCAACAAAACCGTCGCATACGATCACATCAACATTATCCCTGAATAATTCCCTTCCTTCAACATTGCCGATGAAATTGTAATCTTTTGATTCTTTCATCAGCTGGAAGGCCGACTGGGTTGTAAGGCTGCCTTTTTTTTCTTCTGAACCTATGCTGAGAAGGCCTACCCTGGGATTTTTAACATGGAAGACATGTTCTGCAAAAAGCGACCCCAGCAGCCCGAACTGGTACATGACGTCGGGTTTGGCATCAGGATTCGTTCCCACATCAATGAGAATCGACATCCCCCCGTTTTCTTTTGCAATATATGCAGGAGAACTCGGGCGGATTATTCCCTGGATATTCCCGACACTGTATATCGCTCCCACGAGCATGGCCCCGCTGCTTCCCGCACTGGCAAAGGAATTGATCTCCTCATGCTTCAGAAGTCGGAAACCCGTTGAGATACTTGAGTTCGGCTTGTTAACAAGAGCCTTTGTAGGGCTTTCATCCATCTCGATCAGATCGGGGGCATCCACGATCTCGAATTTCGAAGGACTTACATTTTCCTCTTTCAGGAAAGCAAGGATGATATCCTTCTCCCCGATCAAAACGATCCTGTCGCTGGAAGGCAGCTCTTTAAGAGCCATCAATGCACCATGCAAAGTAGCATTAGGTGCAAAATCACCTCCCAAAACATCTAACCCGATCTTCATTAGCCAGAATTTTGGTGAACGACTGATTAATTCGTCGGTGAATGATCCTGAACGTCAGGATTATTCCGCAGCTGCCTTTTCAACAGCCTGCTTACCACGGTAATAACCGCATTCCGGACATACCCTGTGGTAAAGTACCGGTGCGCCGCAATTGGTGCAAAGGGCAAAGGTAGGGCTTTCAGCTTTATCATGTGTCCTTCTTTTATCCCTGCGTTGATTGGAAATTTTTCGTTTCGGATGTGGCATAATATTTATGTATTAATGTTAATCTGATTATTTAATTCAAAATTCGTTATTCGTTATTCGATATTATTCGCACCTATTGTTAATTTCAATTGTGTGCTCATTTCGGCTTCGCCGAACGTTATTCATTTTCTTTCAATTTCCGAAGGACCTCCCATCTTGGATCAGGTTCATGAGTAAGCTTCGGATCTTCAAGCCTCTTTATAACCTCCGGATTACAAAGACTTTTTCCTTTACTGTCGTTCCCGTGAACCCGGTGGGCCGGCAACATCAGGCATATATATTCATAAAAGAACTGGCTGATATCAAACCGGGCGTCAGATTCCTTGATGATCTGCACAACCTCGCTTTCTTCCTCATAATGATCGCCGAGTTTTACAACCAGGTTCTGTTTGCCGCTGATCTCAACAGTAAGAGGATCCCCGCAACGGTCACAAACCATACCGAGGTTCCCGGCGATGTCGAAACGGAAAATAAGCATCCGTTCCTCTTTCTCCATTTCGCTGAGTATCCTTATTTTACAGTCGGTGATATCACTGTAACTATAATATTCAAAGAACGAATGATCCAGAGTGAATTCAAAATTATGCAGTCCAGGTTTCAATCCGCTGAACTGAATCTGGTATTTCTCCATTTTGTCCACTTGACTTGAAAAAGCCTGCAAAATTAAAAATTTATTTGATGACTACCAAAACTGTAATGAGTCATATACTCGTATTTCTATATATTTGTCTCATAAAATTCCTCATTATGTTCAATAAGATGATTACCTGGTTGATCCCTTTTATGCCCAAAAAACTGGTATGGATCTTTTCAAAAAAATACATTGCAGGCGAGACTATCGATGATGCTGTAAGAGTAAGCCGGGAGCTCAATGCCGGCGGTATTAAGATCACCATTGACCTGCTCGGAGAATTTATCACAACGCTTGATGAGGCCGCCGAAAACAAATCCGCCTACCTATCCATTATTGAAAGGATACAGGAAGAAAAGATTGACGGGAATTATTCTTTGAAACCAACCAGTTTCGGACTTCTTCTTGATAAACAGGCCTGTTATGCCCATATCCGCGAAATCGTTGCCAAAGCAGCTTCCTATGGCAATTTTATACGCATCGACATGGAAGACTCACCCTGTACCGATCTTGAGATCGAGCTCTTCAGGAAACTTAAACAGGAATTCCCGGTAAATGTCGGGCTGGTCTTACAGGCCTATATGAAACGTACACTTCAGGATCTGAAGAACCTGAAGGATATTCATTCGGCCGAAACTCCTTTGAATTTCAGGCTTTGCAAAGGAATTTATGTTGAACCTGAAGCAATTGCTTATAAAAAATACGCCGAGGTTAATGAACATTACCTTGAAGATCTTGAGTTCATGTTTGCCAATGGTTATTACCCCGGGATTGCCACCCATGACAAGCCCCTGGTTGAAGGCGCATTTAAACTGATTGAAAAATTCAAAGTCCCCGGGAACAAGTATGAATTCCAGATGCTTTACGGAGTAACCCCCGATTTACGAAAGAGCATTGTCGAAAAAGGACATACCATGAGAGTGTACGTTCCCTTCGGCAAACAATGGTTCGGCTATTCTACCCGCCGCCTGAAGGAAAACCCGAAGATGGCGACGCATATTATTAAGGCATTGTTTATAAGGGGGTAGTTGATTTGCGAATATTGAATTATGAATGGAATAATCGAATACTCGAATAACGAATTATGATTTAAGAATTTGAATTACAGATCATTCAGAATTCAAAATTCGTTATTCTATTATTCTATTATTCAATCTTTTTCATTTAAAATTCGGAATTCATTACTTAAACGCTTTCTCCGGCATCCCGTCCCCGCTGAGTCCGAGCCTTTCAAAATACGACGGGACGGGTTTTCCAATTAGTTTATCCACATACATTTTTGCAAGGTATTGACCCAGCATGAAGCCCTGGCCTCTGAGGCCTAGGAACAATCCGGCTTCCGTGTCGATCATCATCCTGGGCTCGACATAATAGCCTGCCCATACCGCCTGGAACCCAACCGAAGAAAGCTCCGGTATCCAGTTTGTAAATACTTCGGAAGCTATCTCAACAAAATCCTCGGAATTGACCTTGATGTTTTTCTCTGCTTCCTGCGAATCCACTGCCGGTGATGCACAACCAATGATCTGACCTGTTTCGGCCAGCTGCTGACCGTACACTGCCGAAAATCCCTTATACTTTCTCCTGTCGATCAGCATGGGAAGCGGGCTCCCATCCTTGCCAAGCATGGGCAGGCGGCGGGTGATAAAGGCCTGGTGCTTAACAGGATAATGGCCCGTTTCAAAGCCCAGCATTTTTGCAAATTTACTCCCTTCAGGCCCTAGTGCATTGATAAAGACAGGGGTCTCAAATTCAATAAACTCCTTCTGATGGTTCATCGCCAGGACTTTGTAATGCCCGTTCTCGCGGCATACATCCACCAGCCGGCAATCTTCCTCTATCCTTCCGCCTTTCTCAATTCCGATGCGGCGGATGAGGTCGATGACCCTGCCGGGCGTGGCCTGCCAGCAGTCTTTGGTAATAAGGGCTGCAAGGTAATTGCTCATAGCTGGATTTATCCTCGGGGATATTTCTTTTTGGAAATCTTTCGGCTCAACCATGAAAGCGTTGGACCATGCCATTGAAGTTTCCAAGGCATGGAGCATCTCCTGGTCATGGGCAAAAGTGACATATAGGATCGGCCTGAAATCAACATTATGGATTTTCTGAAGGTCCCTGAATATTTCAAGATTATGATTTGCTATATCGCTGAGTTCGGGCACCGAAAAGTTCGGACGGCCGCCTGCAATATTTCGCCAGGAGGCGCCCCTCCCGAAATTCAACAGTACGGGCTCCTTACCGGCCTCACTAAGGTAACGGAACAAAGCGCTTCCCCCGATGCCTCCTCCGGCAACAAGGGCATTCACCTTTACTTTCTTTGTCTTCTTACCGTTGATCTCAGTGATAACCTGCTCATGCACATTCCGGGGATAAAGCTCGCCCATGGAAACCTGGTTGGATAAAGGCCCCCGGGGTGTTGGTTCACCAACAATGCTGATCCCTGTTCCGGCCAGGCGGGTCTTGAGGCGTTTGATACAACGTTTTCCCCTGCATGCGCCCATTCCAAGCCTGGTGGTATGCTTAACCTCATCCACCGAAATAAATTTTCGTTCACCTATCACCTCCATTATTTCGTCAAGGGTCACATCATCGCAATGACATACATAGGTGGCTTCTGCTGATTCATTCTTGTGCGGCTTAAATTCAACAGGCTCAGGGTAAATGGCTTTGGCAATAAATCCCCTTACGGCAACCAGGTCCTGCCCATGGATGTCAATTGCCCTGACCCTTGCAATATTCGTTTTATTATGTTTTTTGAAGATCTTTTCAACTACCCCCTCGCCCAGCTTTTTGCCGTTGTTGTCAACCAGGAAACATTCTGATTTCTCTTCAACTGCATACTCGATAGGCAGGAACAACCAGTCTTTTTTGAAATTATACCCGAAGATGGCGAGACCCGGGCATTGGTAAACACAATCCATGCAACCTGTGCATTTACCGAAATCTATTTCAGGAACATTACTTGTGGATGACTTGGTGATGGCCCCGTTCGGGCATGAAAAAGCGCAGGGATTGCAGGCAAAACCATAAAGGCAGTCAATCAGGACAAAGCCTTTTTCATTCATCCTCTCTGCGGAGGGCAGGTAAGGATCCCGGATGATACGGACCGGATGCTGCTGGGAATCAATATATTCTTTTGAAATGGAAAGGAAAGCATCATAATCGTAACGTTCTCCCATCTCCTGGAGTATCTCGTAAGCGACCTGTTTGCCGCGGAGGACGGCGCTTGTTCCTTCACCAATGCGGATTGAGTCGCCTGCTCCGAAACATTTCCTGCCGAAGACTTCATTTCCCTTGATGAGAAGCTGGTCATCGCATACAAGGCCAGTGCATATATTGATGGCGTCAATGCCGTCTATGACTTTTTCTGTTCCGGGTACGGGTTTGAAATTTTCACATTCGGCAACTACGGCTCCGATAATACCGTCATGTGTTTTATTAGGAATTGCCTTGAGAAGGATGTGGGATGTGAGAACGGGAATACCCAGCCTTCTTACCCTGTTTGCCTGCACAGGAAAGCCCCCTTCGTTCGGAAGGGCTTCTATGATCGCTTTTACCCTCGCCCCGGCCTGCATAAGCTGGTAGGATGTGAGATATCCTATGTTGCCTGCACCTACGGTAAGTATATTTTTACCAAGAAGGGTGAATTCGTTGTTCATCATTTTCTGAACCACGGCTGCTGTGAAAACCCCCGGGAGATCATCATTTTCGAAGGTGGGCATGAATGGAACCGCCCCGGTTGCCACGATAAGAAATTCGCTGTCAACAAAATAGATCTCATCGGTAAGGATATTCTTTACTGCAAGCCGTCCTCCATCAAGGATATCCCATACCGTAGAATTAAGAAATATCCCCTCGTGATCTTCGCCTGCGAGAGTCTTTGCAATGTCGAATCCACGCATCCCTCCGAATTTTCTCTCCTTTTCAAAGAAAAAGAACTGATGGGTCTGCATCAGGAACTGCCCCCCGATCTTGTCATTATTGTCGATCACTATACAGTCGACCTTATGCCTGTTCAGCTCTTCGCGGGCTGCAAGTCCGGCCGGTCCGGATCCTACGATCACTACCGTCGACTTATAGACCTTCAGAGCTTCGTCTTTTTTCACCTCCGCAGGATCAGGCTCATAATTATGGGGGATCTCTTTAACTTCCTTTATGCCGTCTACCCTTGAAATACAAATCCTTTTGATCTGGCCGTCGACCAGCATCTCGCATGCCCCGCATTTTCCAATGCCGCATTCAAGGCTTCGTTCACGGTTTTTCAGGCTGTGGCTGTGGACAGGGAAACCTGCCTGATGAAGGGCGGCTGCAATAGTGAATCCTTTCTCACCACTGACTTCCCTGCCTTCAAATTTAAAGATCGTGGTGTTCGGTTCGGGTATGTCAAGGATGGGGTGTTTTGATATTTTATACATATGGGGAAAATGTTGAAAAAGTGACAAAGTAAAAAAGTGACAAAGTGACAGAGTGACAGAGTGAAAAGAGAAATTTGTTTGAGGGATTTATATCCGGGAGGTCCCGGCCGGGTTCTGGTAATGGAGTTCATACTTCAGTATCCAAGTTAAAACGAGGGTACAAAATTAGATATTTTTTCAGAATGATTATCAGCTGTGAAAATAATCACAGGTGAAAATCAAATCCGAAAGAAAGTAAGTTTTCCATCCGCAGCCGTTTACTGACATCTTCATCGTAAAACAACTTTGTTTGAAGGCTTGTTTTAAGGAAAGTGTTGATCCTGTATGCAAAGAGGTTTGTAAGGCTAAGGTCAACAGCTGATTTGTCGGCCTTGAACAGCAATAAATCGCAGTTCCATTGCAGCTTTTTCACGATCGCACGGTCGATGAGAAGATGCATGCTCAACCCGTACTCGATAAGGTTCCTGCGGCCCTTTTTCACTCCGAAAAAAGAATCACGGCCTGTTTTATCAAAAATTGCCTGGTCGAGCAGCCAGGTAAGTTTAGCCGAACTTATACCTATATCGAGGCTTCCTGTTTGTTTCAGTTCGAAGGCAAAACCACCCGAAAAGGTACAGATAAGAGGGGTGAGAAAGGATGAATTAATGGTCCTCGAAACAGAGCCCCCTGTCCCCGTTGAGGCATCCCAGGAATTGAAGATCCTTGTTGTAAGAATTGACGAAACCATGAGTTTCACACTATGATCCAAAGTATAGTTGAACCTGGTGGTCAGGGTATTTTCATCGGTCTGGAATTTACTGATGCTGTCGATATAATATACCAACCCTAAACTGTGAACCAGGTCGTTGGTGATCTGCAGCCGTTTTGAGAGGATGCTGATCTTGTATTTAATGTTCTGCAGTAAAGAGAGTTGACCGGCAGTTTTATCCCCGTTTCCATTCAGGCTTGAATAAGCTGTTGCCGAAATGTTGTAATCAAATTCATTACTGAAACTGAATCGCCCTGTCAATGACGGAAGTTTTGGCCTGAAGACCAGTACATGGCGTGAATTATCCCAGTCCAGGTCCTGGGCAGCAAGAGGAGCCTGACATAAGCATGTTGCAAGCATGCAGCCCAGGAAAAACAGTTTCCCCCTTGCCATTTATTGAAAATATTAACATGAATACTGCTGCTTATCTTGCCCTGGTTTCAGTCCTGATCATTTTCCCGGAAGTATTCCAGAAATCCAGGATGTCCATATCAACAAACAATATATTGACTTTTCCTGTTCCCGCAGGCTGGGATTCAAGGGCGGAAGCAGCAATGCGAAAAGTTGATTCGTTTAATCTGCCAATGAATTTTGCCCAGAAAATAACGCAGGTAAAAGCGTATTTTGAAGGATCAGGATCGACCTTCTCCCCCACAGGCATCAGGTTTCTTCTCAGTTTGTCGAAGGTCGTCAACGAGTCTATCCTGTATGACTGGTTGACCTTTAAATTGCCTGCAAAATCCGTTTCAATCCCTGAGCAGAAGGTTGAATCCTGAGTAATGATGCGATATCCCGACGAATTATAAAACTGGGACCTTCCGGGTAGGTTTTTATTTTTACACCAGTCAACCAGGGCTGCCGAATCCCTGAATACGCATAAGTATGGGGGATAGGCTGGTGAATACCGGGCCAGGTCATTCTTTACCGATTCAAGGGTTTCGATCTGCGGATCCGTTACTGAGTATTTTCTCAGCATGGCTGTCTTACAGGCAAATAGTGTTATTAACATAACAGCCGGCAAAACCAATGTTATTCTCTTCATATTCTCAGCGCTTTTTTTTTACTGGTCAGACAGGGATTTTGATTTTGAAAGTGAAGCAGGGAAAAGCGCACTTTTCCCTGCTTCACTGGTTTTGACATCTTTCGAAAGATGCAACACAACTCAAGCTACATTAATTCGGGAAAGAAACCAGGTAAGTACGTGCAGATGCATCAAACACAACCGTGTAGGTTCCGGGTTTAATGGTAAGCTGGCCGATCGTTCCAAGTTTTCTGCCAACAGGTTCTGAGAAGGTGTAAGGGTCTTCAAAGGTGAGGGTCCCGCTCTTGAAATAAGGAAGTGCAAACCCGTTTTCATATTTCATAAGGTCCTCTTCGGTAACCATCAGTTCAAGCTGCCCTGCTGTATTGATCCTGGCCTGTGCCGGGCACTGGCCCGAACCTGATCCTGCAGCTTTTTCAGTTCCAAACTCAACATCGAAACAGATACCGAAACCGGTCTTGCATTGTGTCTTCGGGCGATGGAATGTTATAATGAGCTTGATCCACACCGAGTAACAAGGCGAAGGCCCCGGGTTAAAATTGGTCGAAGTATATTTTCCTGCATAAACTGCGCCGGAAGCGGCGAGCATGCTTATTAAACAGATTGCAATAATTTTTTTCATGGCTTTCAGGTTTTTTTTTCCTCTCCTTATGCGGGGAGAGGTTCCGCAGGCCCTTAATTATGCGGGAGGGCCATCATCCCGACACATTAACACAAATCCGAACATTGAAACCGTCCCTTTCCTCAACTTGTATCCACAGATCCCCCTTTCTTTTTCCTCTTAATCCGGATTGAGCCTGAAAGTGATATGTCATCCGAAAAAAAATATTTAATCCAATAGGAATCATTATTTTAGGATAAACGCTTGGATTTTATCTAAAAAATTTTTAGTATCTTTGCAGCCGGATTCGAATCAGGATAAAAAATCAAAGGAAAACATGGAAAAAACAAAAGTACTTTTTGTTACACAGGAAATTACGCCTTACCTTAAAGACAGTCATATGGGAATGATCGGGCGTTATCTTCCTCAGGGTATCCAGGAGAAGGGAAGGGAAATCCGCACATTTATGCCCCGTTACGGAAATATTAATGAAAGGCGAAATCAGCTCCACGAAGTCATACGCCTGTCGGGGATGAACCTTATTATAGACGAGACCGATCATCCCCTCATCATCAAGGTAGCGTCAATTCAGCAGGCCAGAATGCAGATCTACTTTATCGATAATGAAGATTACTTCCAGAGAAAATACACCTTTCACGATAAAAGCAATAAATTCTTCCCTGATAACGATGAACGGGCTATCTTTTACTCGAGGGGCGTTATAGAGACTGTTAAAAAACTGGGATGGGGCCCCGATATCATCCATTGCCACGGATGGATGACTAGCCTGGTTCCCCTTTATATCAAGAAAGCTTACTTCGAAAACCCCCTGTTTACCGACACCAAGATCATTATCTCGCTATATGATGATGATTTTACAGAGGTCATGAACAAGAATTTCGCAGAGAAAGTTAAGCTTGACGGAATAAATGCCAAGGACCTTAAACACTATAAGACGGCAAACTTCGTTAATCTAATGAAATCAGCGATAGATTTCGCAGATGGCGTTATTATAGGATCGCCTTCTGTTAATAAGGAAATAATGGACTACCTTAAAACCACTGATAAACCTTTCCTGAAATTCCAGCCGATGGACAGGTATATTGATGCGTTTTCTGATTTCTATGATGAGATCCTTGTCGCTGAGCCGGTTTCAGTTGATTAACCACAAGATCCGATAAACCCTTGAAATCAAAATTCCGCTTTCTTCTGCCATCATTCGTACTTCTTTTTTTCACTATACTGGTTATTTATTCGTGCAAGAAAGATCCGTATCAGGTTGGCCTTGACCTTCTGCCACCAAGCGACACACTTAAAATTAAGTCCACCGATACCTGTACGGTTACCGCTTACACTGAGCGGGTTGATTCCATTGCCACCAGCAATTGTTCGACTCTTGCACTGGGGAGCATTGCCGATCCTGTCTTCGGCAATTCTACGATCAGTCTTTATACACAGCTTCAGCCCTCTTCCACTTCGGTAGATTTCGGCACCGCCCCGGCTGTTGATTCACTTATCCTGATGCTTTATTATTCAGGCTATTATGGTGACACCACTACCCAGCAAAAGATCAGGGTCTATGAAGTGGCGCAGGATATGCACCTTGACTCTGGATATTATTCAAACAGGCGGATGCAGGTTTATCCGACCTTACTTTCCGAGCTGTCATTTAAACCCAGGCCCAAGGACAGTGTTAAAGTGGGCAGCACCATGTATTCGGCTCATATCAGGCTGAATCTGAGTAAATACTCCAGTTATTTTGCAAATAAATTATTGTACGGGCCCTCGTCGGTTTATTCAACTACCGCTATGTTCAGCACATTTATGAAAGGCCTTTATATTGAAACAGAAGCTGTGAACTCAGGAGGAGCATTGCTGAATTTCAACATATCGGAAAGCCTATCAAAAATGATCCTTTACTTTCATAATGCATCGGCAGACTCACTCGCTTATTCTTACCTTCTTAATACAAGCTGCGCCAGGTTTCTTCATATAGATCATAACAGGTATTTCGATGCGGCCCAGGATCTTAAACAGCAAATCATTAACAGGGACACCCTTCTTGGTAAAAACATGCTTTACCTCCAGGGTCTTGGAGGCACCAGGATTCGGTTCCGCATGCCATACATGATGAATTTCTCAAAGAACAGGAAAATCGCCATCAACGATGCTTTGCTGATGTTTTACAATGCTTCCACCGATACAACATTGAAGCCTCCCCCTCTGCTGATCTGTATCCGTGACAGCGCCGGCCTGGTTGGGTCCGTGATTGACGAACTTGAAGGCACTGCATATTTCGGCGGTTCCTATAATAAAACATCCGGTTCATATTTTTTCAGGCTTACCCGCCATATTCAGAAACTCATAACGGGGTATTATTCCATTAACCGTGATCTTTGTATCCAGGTCAATGATCCCTTAACGAACATTATTTACCCAAACCGTGTTACGATAAATGGTTATAAACCTGCGTTACCGGGCGTATATCCTTCGAGGTTCAAGTTGCTTATAACTTACACCCTTCTCAATTAAGTTCTTTTTAATTTCCTATCTTTGATCTTTAAATGGTTTTGTTATGTGCGGAATTGTAGCATATGTCGGCCCCAGGCTTGCTTATCCTATCCTGATCAAAGGCCTTCACCGGTTGGAATACAGGGGGTACGACAGCGCCGGCCTGTGTCTTCTTAATAAAAAAATGAGAGTATGGAAGTGCAAGGGAAAAGTTTCCGACCTTGAACATTTCATCGAAGGTGAAGACCTGGGCGGTACAATCGGTATGGCCCATACACGCTGGGCGACGCATGGCGAGCCTAATCAGGTGAATGCTCATCCTCATTACTCCCAGAGCAGGAATCTTGCGATCATCCATAACGGGATCATCGAAAATTACCTTAGCCTCCGCAAAGAATTGCAGCAGAGAGGATTTGAATTTACAAGCGATACCGATACCGAAGTGCTCATCCATCTTATTGAAGACATACAACAGAATGAAGGTGTGTCGGTTGAAGAAGCCGTTCGAATTGCATTAACCCAGGTGATCGGCGCTTACGCCATTGTAGTCCTTTCCCAGAATCATCCCGACAAGATGGTGGCAGCGCGCAAAGGCAGTCCCATGGTCATCGGGATTGGGAAAGACGAGTTTTTCGTTGCTTCTGATGCTACTCCTATTATTGAATATACTGATAATGTAGTATATCTTGACGATGAGGAAATTGCTGTCATCGAACGAGGCAAGGAATTGAAAATGCGCACAATACATAACCTTGAGCGGACCCCCTATATTCAGAAACTGGAGATGAGCCTGAGCGCTATTGAAAAAGGCGGATTTCCGCATTTTATGCTCAAGGAAATTTTCGAGCAGCCGAACTCCATCCTTGATTCGATGCGTGGCCGTTTGCATGTTGATGAAGATACAGTAACCCTGGGAGGGATTCGTGATTATCTTCCTAAGCTACTAAACGCCGACCGTATAATCATAACAGCTTGCGGGACTTCCTGGCATGCCGGACTTGTTGGTGAATATATCATCGAAGACCTTGCCAGGATACCGGTCGAGGTCGAATACTCTTCCGAATTCCGTTACCGCAACCCTGTGATCGGCGAAAAAGACGTTATCATTGCAATCTCCCAGTCAGGAGAAACCGCCGATACACTTGCCGCAATTGAACTGGCAAAATCCAAAGGGGCAACCGTTCTTGGAATCTGCAACGTGGTCGGTTCTTCCATTGCCCGTGCAACCCATGGAGGGGTTTACACTCATGCAGGACCTGAGATCGGCGTAGCTTCTACCAAAGCCTTTACTGCCCAGGTAGTTGTGCTTACATTAATCGGGCTTCTTCTGGCTGAAAAAAGAGGTACGGTACCCGAGTCGCATCTGCATAAGCTCAGAATTGAACTGGGTCTGATACCCGATAAAGTCGTGAAAATACTCGATCGGGCCGAAGCCATCAGGGACATTGCCACGATTTACAAAGACCGTACAAATGCCCTCTATTTAGGACGTGGTTATAGCTTCCCGGTCGCTCTGGAAGGCGCTCTGAAACTCAAGGAGATTTCTTATATCCATGCCGAAGGATATCCTGCTGCCGAGATGAAACATGGTCCCATAGCATTGATCGACGACCGGATGCCTGTAGTGTTTATCGCACCCAAACGCGGGATCTATGAAAAAGTGATCTCCAATATCGAGGAAGTCAGGGCGCGTAAAGGCAACATCATCGCCATCATTACTGAAGGCGACGAAAGTGTAAAAAGACTGGCCGATCATTATATCGAGATCCCCGATACCGAAGAAATGCTGATTCCACTGCTGGCCACTATTCCCCTGCAGCTTCTGTCGTACTATGTGGCTGTAATACGCGGTTGTAACGTAGATCAGCCGCGTAACCTTGCGAAGTCGGTTACAGTGGAGTAGTAATCAACTTCGAATAAAGCAAAAATATAAGGTTTAAAACGCTCAGGTACTTGACACCCGGTACTCTTTTTAGAATTTTTGTACCGGCATTTGAGAACGGGACTATTCCGAAGGCTACAACCGACCAATGTCTGGCCAGACAAGTCGTGTAGTAAAAACCCGGAATAGTTTTGTTCTCTTTTTATTTCAACTCACTTATAACACCATGATCATAATAGAAAGTCTTGTCTCTGGTCTCCTTAACCTTAAGCCAGATTTGATAAATTTTATTTTCGTGGATCACAATGTTATAAAAACCCTATGAGAAAAACACTTTCTCATAGGTCTATTTAAATACAAATTGTTGAAATGATAGCCCTTGTGTTATAATCTTGAGCCTACCGCATCCCAGTCAACCAGCTTCCAGAAATCAGCAATGTAATCGGGACGTGCGTTACGTTTGTCGATGTAATAGGCATGTTCCCAGACGTCACAGGTGAGGATGGGCTTTGCACCTCCCTTTAATGGATTGCCTGCATTGCTTTCCTGGACTATTTCCAGTGTGCCGTTCTCTTTTTTTACCAGCCAGGCCCAGCCTGAACCAAACAAAGTGGCGGCGGCCGTCGAGAATTTATCTTTGAAATCTCCGAAAGAGCCGAAGTTCTTTACGATAGCTTCTGCCAATGCACCGGCAGGTTCACCGCCTCCCTGGGGTTTAAGGCAGTTCCAGTAAAAGGTATGGTTCCATACCTGGGCGCCGTTGTTGAATATACCTCCGGATGCCTTGCGGATAATGTCTTCCAGGGAAGCATTCTCAAATTCGGTCCCGGGGACCAGCTTGTTCAGGTTGTTTACATAAGCCTGGTGATGCTTGCCATAATGATATTCAATGGTAGCTTTTGAAATATAAGGTTCCAATGCATCCCATGCATACGGAAGCTTGGGCAATTCATGTGTCATAACTCTTGATTTTTACGTTTCAGACTGCAAATATACAACGCCCGGGCCCAATAATAAAATTATTTAGAATGAATCTTATTCAATATTTAGATCCCATTAAGATTATTTTCCGTTCTGCTTTTTGATGACTTCCACTGCTTTGTTAAACGCGGGGTCTATCGTGTTCAGTACCGGGTAAAATCCTTCGTTGTCAAGAATATTCCTTCCGATATAAGCTTTAGTCAGCACTTTTGCCCTGTGGTCACTCTCGGGAAGGTTCCGGCCTTCATGCTTCAGTCCTTTATTCAGGGCATAAGCCAGGAAATCTGTATACATTGCATCGGTGATCAGGAACTTTGCCTCAAAGTCGTCGACATTTTTATAATGGTTCAGCTGTGACCTGTACTTATCGGTGTAATCAAAAGCCCACTGGAAAATAAGTCCTTTGTTAACAGCAAGGTTGTAAAATTTCAGGGTGGAATCTTTTTCAATCGGGATGAAGATATCGGGCATAATACCGCCTCCCCCGTAAACAACCCTGCCTGCAAGAGTCTTGAACTTCAGTGAATCCGGGAATTTAATGCTGTCGGGATGCTCCAGTTCCCCGTTCAGGTAACGGTGGTAATAATCGTTATTATATTTATCCAGTCCTTCCTTATATGGTTTCTGGATGCAGCGCCCGCTGGGCGTGTAATAACGGGCAACGGTAAGCCTTACTGCACTCCCGTCTTTCATATTAAGCTGTTCCTGTACCAGTCCTTTACCGAAAGAACGTCTTCCAAGGACTATCCCCCTGTCGTTATCCTGGATGGCCCCGGTAACGATCTCTGAAGCGGAAGCTGAAAATTCATCGATCATGACAAGCAGGCTTCCCTGTTTAAAAATGCCCTGTCCGTCCGATACGTATTCTTCCTTCGAATGGTTGGCACCCTTGGTATACACGATCAGCCGGCCTTTAGGGAGGAACTCATCCGCCAGGTCAACAGCAGCAGTAAGATAACCCCCTCCGTTACTGCGAAGGTCAAGGATAAGTTTCGTCATCCCGTTCTTTTTAAGCTCTTCCAGTGCGGCATGAACCTCATCATGGGTGGTTGCCGAAAAATTATTCAGCTTGATGTAACCAATTCCATGTTCGGCCATGTAGGCTATGTCCATGCTGTAGGTAGGGATAACATCCCGGGTAATCGTGTAATCGATAAGTCCTTTCACTCCCCTCCTGAAAATACTTACGTTAACCTGCGTCCCCTTTGGTCCTTTAAGTTTCCTCATCACATCGCTGGTAGATATCTTGATGCCGGCCACATTCTTACCCTCGATCTTTACGATACGGTCCCCGGCTTTGATTCCCAGCTTTTCCGATGGGCCATTCGCAATGGGTAGTATGACCGTTACAGAATCATTTTCCATCCTGAACTGCACGCCTATTCCTTCAAAACTGCCCAGCAGGGGATCAGTCGCATCATGAAATTCGGCAGGAGTGATATAGGTCGAATGTGGATCGAGGCTTTCGAGCAAACCTGTGATTGCTTTCTCTTCAAGCCTTGTTTTGCCTATGGTATCCACGTAATTCTTCTGAACATACTGTAAAACCTGGTCAAGCTTGCCCGGACCCTGTATTTTAAAAACGCTGAGTCCCGATGAGTGGCTGTACAGCCAAATCCCAAGGAACATCCCTGCAATCATAACCAGGGCAAACCATACCGGCATGTAAGGATTGATCTTCTTCTTTTCCATTCTAAAAAATATTACCGTCAAAGATACCGAATTCCTAATTTTGCAGTATCAATGACAAATTCATGAGTAATAGAATACGGATATTCCTGTTGATTATTGCAGTGCTTGGTTTAACAGCCTTGCTTGTTCACCCATCCCCTATACCAAGGACATTTAAAAATCCTTTCAGGAACAGCCATCTCCTGGAAGTTGATTCGGTAGTCCTGCATTACAGGGTTTGGACATCAAACGCCAGGCCGGCAAAAGGGAGGGTGTTGTTCATCCATGGGTTCACGGGTTCCACCTACTCTTTCAGGAAGAACTATGACAGTTTGGTGAATGCGGGTTACGATATCCTCGCCGTTGATCTTCCTGCCTTCGGTTATAGCGACAGGGGAACCTGGATCAATCATTCACAGAGCCACCGGGCAATCCTGATCTGGAAACTGATCGACTTCATTTATAAAAGTGATACAACCAAATGGAATATTATCGGGCATTGCATGGGAGGAGCCGTTGCCGAGGCTGTTGCCCTAATGAAACCCGTCCGCACGAAAAGCCTTACGCTTATTGACGCCATTTTTTTTAAAGAGAACAGCGGGCTCATGATCGTTGCTTTTTCTCCTTCAAAAAACAAGCAGCTAAAACATTTTTATGTGGATTACGTGGGGCATTACCTCCTGACTTACGACCTTATGGCGAAATTGCTGGAAAGCGGGTATAAAAAGAAACCCGATTCGGCTGATGTCACAGGTTATATGATGCCTCTCAAAATGCCTCAGACTGCGGAGGCCTTTGAAAGTACCTTCTCGAACTGCATGGAAGTTGTTCCTCTGAATTCCGACAGCCTGAGAAATATACCTGTCCTGGTGATCTGGGGCAGCAGGGACAGCTGGTTGCCTCCCCGGTCGGCAAAGATGATCAAAACCTATGTTCCCCAGGCGGAGATACACACCATCAGTGGAGCCGGGCATATGCCTATGGAAACGAACCCTGTTGAGTTTAACGGGATACTTATGGAGTTTCTGAACAGAGGTAGCGGGGTAGTGAGGTAGCGAGAAGCGAAATTGAAAAAAGTGAGCAGGCGCTAATCTTCCCGCACTACCGGGCAATCAAAGGGCACTCCTACTTTTTCGCCATCTTTCCTGAGATCTTCAACAATAGGTTTGATCAGTGGAACACCATGCACCTGGTTATATTTGGCGTATTCGAATTCTTTTTCACCCGCCACCATTATCTCATCACGGCCTACGGCCAAAGGTGATTTCTTAAGCAGGTCTATCATGGTATCCATGGATTCCTTGAAGTCATATACCGGGCGGAAGCTTTCAATATTAATGGCCATAAAGAAATGCGACACACCGGTAGGTTCAGGCCTGCCAGGTCCACCCACATTGGTCAGGAAACTCCCACCCGACAGGATGGAACAAAGCACCTCAACCAGTAAAGCCAGTCCGTATCCCTTATACCCTGCCGTGATATCCATCCCTCCCAGGGGCAACAAGGCTCCGTGCCCTCCTGGCTTGATCTTCGTTGGATCGTTGGTTGCCTGCCCCTCTTCATCAATACCCCAGCCTATGGGTATATGTTCATGTTTCTTATCATAAATCTGGATCTTTCCATATGCAACAGCTGAAGTTGCCATATCCAGCAAATACGGGTAGTGTTTCCCCGAAGGCGCGGCTAATGAGATCGGGTTTGTCCCGAGAACTGCCGTACGACCATAAGTTGGTGCCACCAGGGGTTGGGAATTGGTCAGACTCAGGCCTATCATTCCTTCTTCAAGAGCCATCATGGAATAATAGCCGGCTATCCCGTAATGGTTGCTGTTCCTAACCGTGATGGCGCTGATCCCTGATTTTTTTGCTTTTTCGATGGCCATCCGCATAGCCTTATGGGATACCACCTGACCAAGCCCGTTCCCCCCATCGATCAGGGCCGTAGAGCCCGATTCACTGATGACCTGGTAAGGTGTTTTCGGATCCAGCCATCCTTTGCTGATCCGGCTTCCGTAATAAGAGCCCAGGCGCTGCATACCATGTGATTCAACACCCCTGATATCGGCGCAGACAAGCACTTTTCCGACAATCCTGGCATCGTCTTCTGATACCCCGAGCCTGGTCATATAACGGATCACAAAATCCATCAGGTCGTTCCGTTGAAATCTGAGAATTGGTTCCATAACTAAAAAATTTACGAATTACGATTTACGAGGTACGATTAAAATGTTGATTTACGATTTCAGGATATACGATTTCAGATTGAATTTATTGATTTATGAGTTACGAGTTTAAAATTTTATTCCTCGATCGTCAATCTTAAAATTCAATCGTAACTCCAAAATCGTCCAATCGTAAATCATTTTCTTTTAATCGTCAATCATGAATCTCACAATTCAATCGTAACTCCAAAATCGTCCAATCGTAAATTGCATTATTAAACTACCTCCCTATTTAATATAATTTTCAACCACCCATTTTGCAAACGGGAAACTGCTGGTAAATGCCGGAGAAACCGCATTCAGCACATGAATAGTCTGCAAGTCGCCTTCCACCACAAAATCCATCACGAGTTCCATCGTTTTTATATTCATCAGCTGTGCCCGGATGCCGGGTTTGCTCCACTCGGTAAATCCGGATTTATCGATCTGGTGGACCAGCTTGGTAGCCATGTTCACAAAATGTGATTTGTTGTACTTGGCCATCTCTTCGAAGGCAAGGCTCCTGAAACCAAAGGCATTGCTGAGGAAGAGTTTTGCTTCCCAGCTGAGAATATTGAAAAGCTCTCCTCCCCTGAAATTCTCCAGTCCTTTGTAATTCTCCCTCCAGAAAGCAGGTATTGACGTGGGCCCTATCTTTATAATGCCATCGACCGTTACCGTATAATGCACCCCCAGGAAAGGATTTTTCAGGTTGGGGACCGGGTAAATATTAGTTTTGATCGGCTTGTCTTTCTTAGTGTATTTAAGATAAATTCCCTTGAACGGGATTATGGTGTATTGCTGTGAAAAACCGAAATCTCTGGCGATCTTATCAGCATAAAGCCCTGCTGCATTGATGATCTTGTTTGCTGAAATCTGCAAACCGCCCGTTGTTTCAACCGTATTGGCATCAATTCGGCGCTTGTACCCTTCAGAAAAATGAAATTTTATCCCGGCTGCCTGTAATTCCTTTCTCAGGAAGATATTTACTTCCACGGGATCAACGGTTGCGGTATCCGGAGAAAAAAGTGCAACTTTTGTTGTTTTGGCATTGGGATCTATCTCCTTCATCTCCTGCTCGCTGATCACACTCACATTAACCCCGTTCTTTTTGCCTCTTTTCTCAAGCTCATAAATTCCGGCTATCTCCGATTCATCTGAAGCAACGACTACTTTTTGGCATTCGTTGATCTTAAGACCATTCTTTTTAACATATTCCTTCATCTGATGATTGCCGTCCCGGGTAAATTTCGCCTTCAGGGAATCAGCAGAATAGTAAAACCCGGCATGAAGAACGCCGCTGTTCCTTCCGCTGCTGTGATATGCCACATCAGCTTCCTTTTCAATCATGATTATTTCCGCATCAGGGAAGCGTGATTTCAATTCCCTTGTAATGGCAAGCCCAATAATGCCTGCGCCTATGATAAGATAATCTGCTTTTTCAGCCATTCTTACTTTCGTGTTACTTTGTCAACAAAATATTCTGTATCCCCTCTCCACATCAGCTTTCCGTTCTTTTGTTTATAATGCACGGTGACGGCATTGCCTGTTAGCTTTGTAAGTGAGTCTGCAACCTCTTTGTCAATAACGGAAAAGAGGAACTTCTCCGAAGCCAGTGCCACATTCTGGCTGCTGGTCACACTGCTCAGTATTATCTCCCCTTCCCAGGTTTTGAATATTTGTCCCCGGTAAGAGAATTTCTGTAAAATTCCTGTTCTTTCACCTTCGCTGTAAGTAAAATAATATTTCCCGTAAATAAACGCTGCAAACACCAGCAGGAGTATGATGATGGCCCAGGTATAAAACTTTTTGATCTTTGTTTTCATATCATATGGATTGATTGTACAAACATAAAAATTTGTTTTGATTTTTTATCTTCGCCGAAAAAATAAAACATTCTCCTTATCATGGTAAATCTGCTGTTGACCGGCGGGTCCGGTTTTCTCGGGAAGTTCCTGATCTCAGAACTGCTCTCTCCCGACTCTCCTCTTCAACTGAAAACATTACGCGTTTTTGATACAGCGCCTTACAAGGGCCCCGTCGATCCCAGGATAGAAATTTTCGAGGGGAATATTATTGAACGGGAGGCATTGAATAAAGCCTGCCAGGGTATTGATGTTGTAATACATTCGGCAGCAATTGTGGACTGGGGTACCCATCCACGTGAAGAGGTTTTTAACGTTAATACCAATGGAACTGCTAATGTTATTAATGCCTGTACGGCGGATGGCGTGAAAGCGCTTGTCTTCACGAGCTCCCTCGACGCAGTTTTCGGCGGCAAGCCGCTGGTCAATATCGATGAAAGCCTTCCTTATCCTGCAGAATATCCCAATATGTATTGCCGCAGCAAAGCCGAGGCTGAGAAACTCGTGGCTGCCGCCAACGGCAAGGAATTGAAAACAGTCATACTGAGGCCAGCCGATATCTGGGGGGAGGGAGACCCTTTTCATATCGGGTCTTTGCTAAAAATGGCGAAAGGGGGCTTCTATGTGAGGCTTGGTAACGGCAAGTCAAAGTCACAGCATATTTATGCCGGGAACATGGCGGTAGCACATATACAAGCTGCCAAAGCCCTGCTTGACGGGAACGATAATGTGCCGGGACAGGCATATTTCATTACCGATTCGGAAGGCATAAATTTCTTTCATTTCTATGATGCGATTGTCGCCGCGGCCGGTTACAGGATATGGCCGAAGAATCTCTGGATCCCCCACCCTGTTGCAATCACATTGGGAATGCTTTCGGAGTTATCGGCAATGCTCATCCGCCCTCTAAAAAAAGTCAATGTGACATTCAGCAGGTTTGCTGTAACCTACACCTGCAGTGATTTCACCTTCTCTGCTGAAAAAGCCAAGAGGGACTTCTCATTTACGCCGAAATACAGCAGGGAGGACGCCTTCAGGAAAACAGTGGAGCATTATAAGTGATTTACGACAGGACGATTTAAGAGTTACGATTGAATTGTTAGATTTACGATCGACGAATAAAATATTAAACTCATAAATGGACAATCAATAATGTCACTCGAAAATCGTAAATCGTCCAATCGTAAATTAAAAGGTAATGACCCTGTCGTCGCTGTGGAGATACTGGGTCAGTACATCGCCCATGTATTTTACTTCGATGCCCAGCGACCTTATCACTTTAGTCACCCCGTATGCTTCAGTACAGCCCCTGCAAGCCTCGACAAGGATTCCGCATTGCCTAACAAAATCAAGTTCAGCCTGGACTTCTTTGTCATGTGCGAGCAGCTTGGCCGAAGGCCCCCATATTACAACATTGATCTCGTCCCACCAGCCCATGCTTTTGGCATCCATAAGATAGACGAAGATCATTCTCATGGCTACATCCTTCTCTCCTGTCGTCCAGACGACATTCAGTTTTTTCATAATAACGGCTTGGGTAAACCAGGGCAAATATATTAAATTGCCCCGTTGCGATGGTATAAGAATCAGCTATTTATTTTGAGGGAGCTTCATATCGGCATGCAGTTCATGATCTGTGTATTCTTTCTGCTTTGCCAGATCTGCTGCTTCAAACTGCTCTTCAGGGTTCAGGGCTTTCATCGTCATGAACTTTTTCAACCTCACATTCAGCAGGGAATCCTTTATCACGGTAGCCTGGTAATCCTTGTTCACAACCCAGTAATAATTCTCCCAGCATTTTCTCAGTTTCTCAGATGGTGTGACCAGTGAAAAATACTGGGCCAGCAACCTTCTCGGGCCGACTTCCTTATTCAGAACGATCAGGTTTGTAACATAATGGTCATATTGTTTGATTTCGTTAAGGCCGGCCGCCCGGTCCCTGAATCCGTAATCGATCACTATGGTCACAACGACCAGGGCCACCGACCCGATCAGCCATTTCACGACATCAAAGATCAGTTTCAGTTTCTGGAGTTCGGTCATTTGGATTTCTGCTTTTGGGCCTGGTGTTTTTGTTGATTTTTCTTCCATAGTGTTGGATGTTTAGGGGTCGGTTTGGGGATTTCGATGCATTCCGAAGAATCAGGAACTTCTGCGGGGTCCCCTCCCGGCGAAGCTTACGTAAAAGCCAGGCAGAGAAGTGAGTTTACGAACGGCTTGCCTGGCTTAGTAAGCGAGCCGATGGTGGGTCGCAGAAGTTCCGTAACAGAGGAATGCACGAAATCCCCAAACCTGCATCACAAATATAATAACATATTAAAGAAAAATCAAGTCTTATAAACCTGCCACCAATTGTTTCAGCCTGGTTTCGGCAACCTTCATGTTGAACTCGAAGTTATAATAGCGGGCTAAGGAGTTCGCATAACTCTCCTGGGCCTGGCGAACTTCCAAAGCAGTGGTCTGCCCCAGCCTGAGCCTTTCCATGGAGATCCGGAGATTTTCCTTTGCAAGGGTCAGGTTATCCTTTTCAATGCTGAGCAGTTGTTTCTGGTCATCATAATCGGTAAGGGCGGATTTCAATTCGGTGTTTACCTGGAGTTTTACATTCTCAAGGGTGTACTCTGCGCTTTGAAGCTGGATCTTGGCAGCCTTCACCTGCCTCAGGGCATTGCCTGCCTGGTATATGGGGATGTTGAGGCTCCCTCCAATAAGTGGGCCGTAAGTGCGGCTTGTGAGAACATTTGAGGCGGAATTATCGTTCTGGTTGAAATTGAACGAAGCCACCATGCTGAGCTTCGGTAACCTGTAGGTTTTAAATTCGTTCAGGCTGAGTTGAGCAATATCCGCCTGCTTCTGATAATTCAGCACCGAAGTGTTGTTCGAATATAGTTTGTTCATAAGGTCCACCGGGTCGGGGACATAGTTCAGGGGAATGGTATCGGCCACCTCGAACTGGGTGTCGGGATCACGCGCAAGGTACTGGTTAAGTGTACGTTTTGTGTTCCTGATCGTATTGATCTGGCTGATCTCGGCTTCCTTGTTCACATTCAGGTCGATCTTCGCCTGGAGCAGGTCGTTTTTATGTGCAACACCGGCTTCATAGCCTTTCTGGAGTATCCTCACCCTCTCAAGGCTATAGGCCATCACATCGCGGACTGCAAGGAGTTGTTGTTTGGTCTGCACCACCTGGTAGAATGCCACGATCACATTAAACACGGTGTTCATCACCTGGTCCCTGAACTGTATCTCACCCAGTTTCTCAACCTGGTTAAGTTTGTTCTTCGTAATGAACATTTTAGTACCGTCGAACAGCGTCCAGTTCAAGCCCAGGCCGGCATTCAATACATTGGATTTACCTGCGGCAGCTGTGATCGTGTTTCCACCGGAAATGTTCATATATACATTATTCACCGAGTAATTATCGCTTCCATTGATCCCAATAGTGGGCAGCATCCCGGCATTTCCGGCAGTATTGTTGACTTTGGCAACATCAGCATTATTCCTGGCAACAAACACATCATAATTGTTCTTAAGGGCAATATCAACAGCCTGTTCAACAGTCATTACACTCTGGCCGAACCCGCTTGTAAAACAGAGGAAGGCCGCGAATAACATCATGATTATCTTATTCTTCATGGCCTTCGGAATAATCAGGGGTTTGTATTTTTTTACCGGACATCATTACATACATGGAAGGGATGACAAAAAGGGTCAGGATGAGTGAAAACAGCAGTCCGCCTACAACGACAATCCCCAGAGGCGTACGGCTTTGCGCACCTGCGCCCAGGGCCAGGGCAATGGGCATGGCTCCGAAGATCGTCGCAAGTGAGGTCATCAGGATCGGGCGCAGTCGTGCAGCGGCTGCCTCAAATGCAGCTTCGCTCTTCGACAATCCCAGTTTCCTTTTCTGGTTGGCAAATTCGACAATAAGAATGCCGTTCTTGGTCACAAGCCCCACGAGCATGATCATCCCTATCTCTGAAAAAATATTCAATGTACTCCCGAAAATGAACAGGGAAAGAAATGCCCCTGTAAGGGCAAGCGGTACGGTGATCATGATGATCAGCGGATCTATGAAACTTTCAAACTGGGCCGAAAGGATAAGGTAGATCAGCACAAGTGCAAGCACGAAAGCGAAAGACGTGTTGGAACTGCTCTCCGCAAAATCGCGTGAAGGGCCGAGAAGGTCCGTCTGAAAAGAATCATCCAGGGTTCCCTTTGCGATCTTTCTCATGGCGGCTATGCCTTCGCCCAAAGTCTTGCCCTGTGCCAGGGAGGCGGAGATGGTAGCTGATTTATACCTGTTATAATGGTACAAAGTGGGAGGTTCGCTGCTTTCCTGCATCTTGACCAGGTTATCAAGCTGTATCAGCTGCCCGCTGTTGCTTCTTACATACATAGATGCTATGTCAGCCGGTTTGTTCCTGTTCTCACGGTCAAACTGCCCGATCACAAAATACTGCTTTTCGTTCCTGAGAAAATACCCGTATCGTTTTCCGCTTAAAGCGAACTGAAGCGTATTGGAAATATCTATAGTGTTGATCCCGAGGTCGGTGGTTTTCATCCTGTCGACAATAATATTGATCTCGGGCTTGTTGAATTTCAGGTTCACATCCACATTGCCGAAGGTCGGGTCCTTGCGCGCAAGGTCCATGAACTTTGGTACTGCTTCCCTTAATTTGTCGAAATCAAGGTTCTGTAAAACAAACTGAACCGGAAGCTGGGAGCCCGCAGCAAGGGAAGTCGAGATGGTCTGTTCCTGTATAGGGATGATCCTCGCCTCGGGGAATTTTTTATAGATCTTCACCAGCCGGTCATAAACCTGCTGCTGGCTTGTTTTTCTCTCGTTAGGTTCGACAAGAAAGATGTTGATGCCCCCGGTATTGGTTGACGTGTTGCCAAAACCCGAACCGGTTCTTGCAAAGATCAACCTTGCTTCAGGAACCCTCAAGCTCAATGTGTCGGAGATCCTGCTGATCAACCTTTCCATATAGTCGAAATCCGTACCTTCTGGCGCTGTTATGCTGGTCCTAAGGATACTATGGTCTTCTAAGGGAGCAAGTTCCGACTTGATGAATTTAAACAGAACAAATACCAGAACAAAACAAGTACCCAAAACAGCCAGGCTGATCCATTTCTTTTTCATGAACCGGCTGAGGAGGGAACGGTAACCATTGTCAAGCCCCACAAAAAACGGCTCGGTCTTACGGTAAAACTTCAATGACTTAATATCTGCCGTACCCATCTTCACATTAAGCACCGGTGTAAGAGTAAGGGATACAAAGGCGGAGATAAGCACCGAGCCAGCTAACACGATCCCGAACTCCCTGAAAAGTCTTCCTGTAAACCCTGAAAGGAAAATAACCGGGATGAACACTATGGCCAGTGTTACCGATGTGGCAATGACTACGAACAGGATCTCGCGGGTTCCTGCAAAAGCCGCCTTGTATTTGTCCATTCCGTGTTCGATCTTTTTATAGATGTTCTCGGTGACCACGATCCCATCGTCGACCACAAGCCCAGTGGCGAGCACTATAGCAAGAAGTGTGAGAACATTGACAGAAAACCCGAAAATATACATCAGGAAAAATGATCCTATAAGGGATACAGGGATGTCGATCAGGGGACGTAAAGCGATTACTGTATTGCGGAAGAAAAGGAAGACAATGATCACAACCAGCGTTATTGCTATCAGGATAGTTTCGGCTACGTCTGTCACCGACTGTCTCATGAATTTGCTCTTGTCATAACCTACATCCAGCTGCATCCCGGCCGGCAGGTTCTTCTTGATCTCTTTGAACCGTTTAAAAAACTCATCAGCAATGGCGATCTGGTTTGAACCCGGTAAAGGAATAAGAGCCAGGGAAATGCCTATGGCTCCGTTCAGTTTAACCCCGGTTTCTTCGACTTCGGCGCCCAGCACAGCCTCACCGATGTCGCTAAGACGGATTACCTGATCATTCGTTTGCCGGATGATCATATTATTGAAATCATCTTCTGTGGTAAGTCTCCCATAGGTTTTCACGATGAGCTCGGTGGTACCGCCTCTGACCTTACCCCCGGGGAGGTCCACGTTCTCCTTCATGAGCGCCGTATTTACATCCTCGGCAGTCAGGTTGTAAGCTGCCATTTTCTTGGGGTCAAGCCACAGGCGCATGGCCGGACGTTTCTGTCCGTAAAGCATGACGGAACTTACACCCGGTATGGTCTGCAGCTTTTCCTGAAGCACATTTTCAGCATAATCGCTGAGCTCCATCGGATTCATCGTGGTACTTTGAACAGCAACGGTAATGATGGGGTCGCTGTTTGCATCTGCCTTTGACACAACCGGAGGCGCATCCAGGTCCTGGGGCAGGTTCCTCGCACTCTGGCTTACTTTGTCCCTGACGTCATTGGCCGCTTTTTCAAGGTCGGCCCCGACATTGAACTCCACGGTAATATTACTGGATCCTGTCGAAGAAGAAGAAGAAATGGAACGTACTCCTTCAATCCCGTTGATGGACTTTTCAAGAGGTTCTGTCACCTGCGACTCGATAATATCGGCGTTAGCGCCTGCATAGGACGTCTGAACATTGATGGTAGGCGGGTCAATGGCAGGGTAAAGCCTTATCCCAAGAAATGAAAAGCCCACGAAACCAAAGAGCACAATTACAAGGCTCATTACAATGCTGGCAACCGGCCGTTTTATCGCGAAATCGGAAATTGTCATACTGCCTATTTTACTTTGGCGAATTCAAGTTTCATATCCGGCTTGATAAACAGCACGCCCGTAGTTACCACGGTATCTCCGGCATTAAGCCCGTTAAGTACTTCCAGACTGCCCGATTGCCTCACACCGGTCTGTATGGGTACAAACACCGCTTTGCCGTCCCTGGATATGATGACCGTCTTTTTCCTTTCACTCATGATGATACACTGGGTAGGCACCATCAGGGCATTGCGGTTTTCGTTAAGTCTCAGCTGGACGTTGGCATAAGCGCCGGGCGTGAGAGCCGGGGCATGTGCTGTGACTACAGCCCTTGCCTTGAGGTTCCGGGTGTTCTGATCAATGCCTTCTTCCGTTGCCATTACCTCGGCATCGTATTTATTGGTATCTCCCTCAACTGAGAATTTGACCTTGGTTCCTTTATGGATGAGCTGGCTGTATTTCCCGGGAACCGCAAAATCAAGTTTCATCTTGTCCGATTCCCTGATCGTAGTAAGGGGAGTCGAAAGAGTCACCTGTGCGCCAAGACTGATATTTCGTAAACCAATGACCCCGTCATAAGGCGCCAGTACCTCTGTCTTGCTTATCTGGGCCTTCAGCAGATCAATGTCGTTTTTTGCAGAACTTACGATCAGCGCCTGCTGGTCATACTCTACCTGGCTTATCCCATCCACTTTTAAAAGCTCGGCCTGCCTGTCGAGGATCTCCTTCCCTATGGTGTACTGGTTCTGGGCCTTCGACAGCTGGGCCTGAAGGTCCAGGTCGAAGATCTTTACCAGAAGTGAGCCCTTTTTTACGAACTCTCCTTCGGGAAGATTCAGCAACACCACCCTGCCGGCTGCTTCCGGCATCAGCACAGTTTCTTCAAACGGTTTCAGGGTCCCGGAAATTCCTATAGTCTCATCGACTACCGCCGGACGCAGAATATAACCTTCGATAAAGGAAACCTTTGACGCCTCCTTACCTGCATCTTTTTTCTTTGATCCTGAACAGGACCCGGCTATCAGCAGGACTACAGCCAGTATCAGGTTAATATATGCTCTGTTTCTCATATCTGTCGCGCGGGCCATGCCCATGCCCCTTGATTTTCTGTCTATGCCGGTAATGGGATTCCCGGGTTTGAGATACAAAATTAGACAATATACAATTCTGTTGCTTCGGAAATCCTCCTAAATCCTTTATTTCACCTATAAATCACCGGCTTTTACCGATTACAAACAAAAATTGCATTTTAATGCAAATTTTTCTTAAACATTTATTTTGATTGTTACATTTTCATAAATTTACATTCCATATCTTAAAATGACCGGTATATGAAAAAGTTTCACAAAATCTTCGCGTTTTTTTACTTTTTGCTGATCACAATTATCGGCTATTCCCAGCTGCCAGGCAATAATTTAAATCCGAACTCCGATCCGGTCTGGAACTGGTCTAAGAAATATGCCGGTTCGGGAGGTCCTCTTTCAAAAGACATTATAAGCGACGGGAACGGGAATTATTTTCTCACAGGTAATTTTAACGGTTCACTTACTTTCAACAGTATCACCATTAACAGTTCAGGTACTTCCGACCTGTTCATAATTAAAGTTAACTCATCGGGGGATGCATTATGGGTTAAGAAAGTTGCCGCTTCCGACGGGAAATCGGTTATTCCCTGCAAGTTGGTTCTCCTCGGCAACGGAGATTTCCTGGTTGGAGGTAATTTTGACGGCACTGCTTCTTTCCCGGCCAATTCACTGGTAAGTTCCGGGCATACCGATGCCTTTGTGGCAAGGTATGACGCAAATGGCAATAATTTATGGGCGGGTAAATATTCTGATGCGGAAAGCCTTTCTGCAACAGGATTGGCAGCCGACGCCAACGGAATTTCCTATATGACGGCAAATACAACTTCAGCCACAGCTGCGAAAATTATCATTTTCAGTTCTTCCGGGCAGCCGGCCGGTACCCAAACCTTCAGCAATACTGTTTTTACCGGTATTGCCTGCCGTAATTCGAACCTGGCCATAAGCGGTTACCTGAAGGCTGCAGCCAGCTTCGGGTCAATAAACCTGAGCTCAGGCTATTATCCTTCCTCTTTTACAGGGCAGACTGACCTCAGCGGTAATTTTATCTGGGCCGATAACGGGAAATGCGCTTCGGCTACTTCCAGTGGATACTCTGTTGCAATAGATGGAAATGGAAACATTTATACTACAGGGTATTTCATGGATAGTATCCGGTTCAACCCGCCTGCAACAAAACTAACCGCCGACGGGGCATATCCTCTTTTCATCGTAAAATACAGCCCGGCCGGGACCTGCTTATGGGCATCACAGATCGGCGAAGCTGAGGCGTATGACTATCACCCCCTATTATCACTGGACAACCAGGGAAATCCTTTCGTAATATCCTATTTTTATTTCGGCCTTACATTTGGCTCTACCACATTGAACGGGAGTGCAGCTTTCATTGCCTCATATTCCCCGGCAGGAACCAAGCAATGGGCAAAATCCCAGCCGTATTTTCCAAACAGGGCGCAGTTCCAAACCAACAATGAAATCATTGAATGTGCTGAAAATTATTTCAATACCCAGGTCATTAAATTTGATGCTTCTGCCAATCTTCTCTGGACCAAACAGTCGGCCTCCGACGGAGGCATGTCCGACTGCTGGTACATGATTTCGGTAGACCATGAAGGAATGCCTTATTTCCACGGACATGCACAGGGAACCAATTATTTTGATGGGAACGCGGTAGAAACCAATGGCGCCAATCTGGTAAAACTGAACGGAGACGGCTCAGTGATCTGGCAGAAAAGTTTTACAATGCCAAAAACTCAATCCATCTCCCCTTCGGGGATTGTCAATGACCTTGCAAACAATTGTTACGCCTGGGGCACTTTTACCGACTCCCTGACGATTGAAGGTACCCTGCTTCGAAATACCTACGGCAACGGATACATGGCGTACATTGTAAAATGTGACAAGCAGGGGGCGGTTCAATGGACAAGAACACTGGAAACTGATAACACCATCACGGGAGTTGGCGGCATTACAGCAGATAAAGCAGGTAATGTCCTTATCACAGGCTGGTTCTACGACACTCTGCATATAAACAATATATACCTGGTAAGTCATGGCAATGGTGTGCTGGGCGATATTTTCCTGATAAAATACGCTCCTGACGGCAGCCTGGTGTTCGCAAGTAATTTCGGAGGTACTCAGTCAACTATGGGAAGAAGCGTTTCGTCAGACCTGCAGAATAATATCTATTTGTCGGGAGGCTTCAGGGGAACAGTAACCTTCGGGAATTATTCTCTCACCAGCCTGGGGAGCTATGATGCTTTTATAGTTAAATGTTCTCCTGACGGGACTCCGGTTTGGGCAAAACAAGCAGGTGGAACAGGAACAGAAAGGGCCCATGTGATTGTCACCGACTCTGCCGGGAATTCATATGTTTCCGGGCTTTTCTGGTCTACCTTAATGCATTTCGGCAATATTTCAATAACAAGTCCTTATATCAATAATCTTTTCCTGGCAAAATACTCTCCCGACGGAACACCATTGTGGGCGCATGCCCAGCGATCCGCTTATTATACATGGCCTGCATACCAGATGGGATTGGATGAAGAGGGGGGGTGCTATATGGCTGGAACTTACCAGGATTCACTCAGCTTTGATAACGGACCATCCATTGCCGGACAGGTATATAACAACTTTCTTGTCAAATATGATTCACAGGGCACATACCAGTGGAATAAAAACATTTCTCAATCTGCATTTTCCCCAGGTTATACCGATATGATGAGCCTCACTGCGTTTAACAAGAATTCTATCCTGGTCGGGGGAAGGATTACAAATGATACACTTACACTTGGAACCAATAAATTATACTCCTTTAATTCCGGGGCTTTTGTAGCACTTCTGGGCGACGACCTGCCTCTTGGGACCAGGGATAAAACTACCGATTCAGGCCAGGTAAAGGTTTATCCCAATCCTGCGTCAGGAATCCTGAACCTAAAACTTGATGAACCCGCCGGAACAACCATCACCTATTCCATTTTTAATGAACAGGGGAAGCCGGTATTTTCAGGGAAGGTCAAATGCGAAGCCATAACGACCATCCGCCTGCCTCAACTGCAAACCGGTGTATATTTCATTTCTGTTAATGATGGCAGTAAACTATTCCATGAAAAGTTCATCCTGAGATGAGGTTAATATACGGCTAAGCGGGATCATCTCCTCTTCTTCAGGGTATCGCATGGCATTGATGAGCTTGCAGCCCGCGTATTTCCGTAAATCCCCGGGCCTGATATCAAGGGGGATAATTTTCCCTTCGGCGATCAGCCTTGCCCGGCAGGTCCCTTCAAGCAGTGGATACAAGGGAGTGAACCACTGCCGGCCGTCAAAAAATACCAGGTTCGCAATACTGGAATCGGTAATCCGGCCTCCTTTAACAATCATAATATCATCGCAATCACCACGCTTTTCAAACAATGCATCAAGTTCAGCCCTGTCATAAAATTTCAAATGGTAATCAAGGGAATCATTGTAAACCATCCTCAGGCTTCTGACCGGCCGCCTTTCGTAATTACTGAAACTGATTTCCGAAATCTCTTTCTGATACACTACTTTACACCTCACTTTACCCTTGCTGAATCCATCCGGGACCCTGATCTCCTGTTTAAGGTCAATTCTTCTCAATCCCGGCATGCTCCGTTTCATCCTTTCTTCATGCCATTGCAGGTGTAAAGGTTTCCCGTTCTCTATCCTGACAGTCTCAAACAAGCGGTACATAGACTTTATCATTGAGTTCCTTATACTCGCTTTCGCAATCACTCAGGGCAGTAATACCTCCTCCGCTTCTGAAACTCAGGTGGCCATCCACATTCTCAATAAATCTTATCATCACTGCGGATGTGAGAGCCCGTCCGCTGAAATACCCGAAAACACCGGTGTAGAAACCACGCCTTTCAGCCTCTGCTTCGTGTATGACATCCAGGGTTTTTTCCTTGGGTGCGCCGCTGACGGAACCTGCCGGTAAAAGTCTGAAAAGGTCTTCACCAAGATGGCTCCAGTGTTTCTTTGGAAGCCTGCCGCTGATCTCGGAACTCATCTGCAGCAAGTCCCTGCGGTTGGTGTTGATCCTTTCGATGTACCTGAAACGTTCAACCTTTACCGAAGATGAAATCATGGCCAGGTCGTTCCTGATCAGGTCTACTATGGTGTTATGCTCGTAATACTCCTTGGGGTCGTTCAGAAGAAGGCTTTCGGCACCGGGGATGGAGGCGTCAATCGTGCCTTTCATGGGGTTCGAACGCACCACGCCATCCTCAATCCGTATAAATGGTTCGGGAGAAAACACCGTAAAATGGTCCGCGAAAAGGAGTTTATACGGCGCCCTGCTGATCCTGAAAATCTCCTGCAGGCTTAGCGATGTATCAAGTTCCGTTGCAAAGGTCAGGTTGACAAGGTAAGTATCCCCCCTTTTCAGGTGCCAGCTCACTTTTTCAAATGCCAGCCTGTAAAGTTCGTAATCAATGGATTTCGGGATAAAGCTGAAAGGCCCGGCCGGCCTTGGATCATTCACTATATTCCCGGCTTCTCCCGACCTGAAAAAAACCTCGTTCTCCCTGGCCTCGGGCATGGTGAGCACTGCCGTATTCAAGCCTTCAAAATCTATTACGAAAAGGAAAGGGATTCTGTTAATGGCATATTCGTTAATTTTACTGCATGCATCATCCCTCTTCATGAAGATCCTGCTGCTCGATAACCACGATTCTTTCACTTTCAACCTCGTTGAACTTCTGCGTAATAACCGCAAAGTTAGCTTTAATGTGGTTAAATCTGATGAAGTGGATATCAGGGCGGTGAGGCAGTATGATAAAATCATCTTTTCACCCGGGCCGGGCCTTCCCGAAGAACAGCCTGCGATGTTCAGCATCCTCAGGGAATATGGGGGAATTAAACCCATACTCGGAATATGCCTGGGGCTCCAGGCGATTGCCATCTATTACGGAGGTGAGCTCTTCAACCTGCCGAAAGTGGTACACGGGCAGCCGCGCAATCTGAAAATTATCAGCCCATCTCATTATATTTTCACCGGCATCCCCGGGAACCTCAAAGCCGGGCTCTATCATTCCTGGGCGGTCTCAGAAGAAAAACTCCCCACCTGCCTTGAGATCATTGCCCGTTCCGGAGAAGGGATCATCATGGGTCTTGCCCATAAAGAGCATGATATATGCTCACTGCAATTCCACCCTGAGTCTGTTATCACCGATCACGGGCAGAGAATGCTGGATAACTGGATTGCTCACTGAACAGGACTTATACCTGCATGGGCACCTCGACCAGGAGGATGTCGGTATCAGACTCTGCTTTGATTTCAACCTTTAATGTGTCGTATGCGCCAAGCCCGTCGCGGGTTTCAAGCCTGTTGCCTTCCACATCCGCAGTCCCCTTAATCATCATGATATAAATGCCATGCGAGGGATCATGAAGTTCATATTCTGCTTCTTTCCCTTTACCGAGCTCGATGCGCGAGAACCAGGCCTTCTGGTTCAGCATAAGCGCTCCTTCTTCGTCAGGGGCTACAAGTCTTTGCCAGCGGTTCACCCTGAGAGCAGGATCGAACTCTTTCTGGTCATACCTCGGCGTAAGGTTCTTTTTTGAAGGGAAGACCCATATCTGGAAGAGGTTTACCGTGATCTCAGGATCTGCATTATATTCGGAATGGAAAATGCCTGTTCCTGCACTCATCACCTGAACCTCGTTCGGTTTGATCTGCTGTGTATTCCCCATGCTGTCCTTATGCTCAAGCGTTCCTTCCAGGACAATGGTGGTGATCTCCATATTGTCATGAGGATGACGGCCGAAGCCTTCTCCTCCTGCAATATAATCGTCGTTTAACACTCTCAGCGAACCGAAATGTATCCTTGAGGGGTCATAATAATTGGCAAAGCTGAAAGTATGCCAGGTGTCAAGCCAGCCGTGGTCTGCATGACCACGACTGCTCCCCCTGTAAATTATGGATTTCATATAATTCCTTTTTTACTGAACTTTTGCAAGTTCGACATTCAGTGCAAGTTTCACTTCATCTGCAACTACCATTCCACCGGCTTCGGTGATGGCATTCCAATGCAGGTTGAAATCCTTGCGGTTTAGTTTTCCGCTGAGTTCAAACCCGGCTTTGATGTTGCCATAAGGGTCTTTCATAATTCCGCCGAATTCGACTTTCAGCTCAATGGGGCGGGAAGTGCCGCGGATAGTGATATCGCCGCTCATCATGAATTCATCGCCGGATGTCTTTTTAAATGAGGTCGACTTGAAAGTGAGTTTGGGATGATTTGCTGCATCAAAGAAATCTGCTGATTTCAGGTGGCCGTCACGGTCGCCAACACCGGTGTTGATGCTGTCTATATCGGCTGAAAATTCAACCTGTGCATCGCTGAAATCATCGCCATTAGATAAAAGCATGCCTTCGAATTTTTCGAATTTGCCGGTTACTGTTGAAATAACAAGATGTTTTACTTTAAAATTGATCTCTGAATGATATGGGTCAATTGCCCATTTGGTTTTTGTTGTTTCCATGATTTTGTTTTTGGGGGATCGCCGGATTGTTTTTTGCCGGGGTATCCGCTGATTAATATTCGTTTTGTTTGATGCAGCAAAATTACCCCGGCTTTTATTCACCGGAAATGTACAAATCATGGTTTCAATTGGAAAAATCATGGTTCACTCAAAATTCCCCGCCCTTAGCCGATTGCCGACTGCTGACTGCAGACTTATTTGTACATGGTACATTGTCCTTCGTCCTTCGTACTTTAAATCCTACCCCATGAATTTATATAATATGACCTCCGCCACCAGCCCGAGCAGGAACATCAGGCCGAAGATCCTTGTGAACTCAAAGGCATGGGCGACCAGGTAAAGCGGCCAGGCATTTTTGTCATAGCCTTCAGGTGCGGCATCGGGCCTTGGCTTAGAAAACACCCTGGCTGTTTTGATAAACTTCGGGACCGTCACGAAAACCACCAGCATCGCAGGGCCCAGCTGCTTAGTCACCACGAGAAAGCCGATGAGCAGGTACTGAAGGACCCAAAGTGAAATGGTGAGGTACCTTGAAGCTTTCTCACCAATAATGACCGGGAGTGTCCTTACCCCTTTCAGAACATCCTGGTCCATTTTGTCGGTATGCTTACCCAGGAGCACAGTGGTGGGACCAAGGGCATATACCAGGCTTACCAGGGCTACCCAGTTATTCCATTGCCCGTGTGAAACCACGAAATAAGTTCCTCCGACCATCAGCGGCCCCCACACAAGAACAACCGAGAGTTCGCCCAGCCCGTAGTATTTGAGGGGCCAGGTATAAAACAGCAGGAAAAACAAGCCCGCACCCACAAGCCAGAGCGTGGCCCAGCCGGTAAGGCCTGTGATCACTGCGCCTGTGGCCAGGGCAAGCAGGCCCGAAACAAGGATGTAAGCCATGAAGCTTTTTTTCGAAAGAAGCCCGTGTTCAAGGGGATGCGGCCCGTACTGGGCCCTGTAATAATTATTATGGTCCACACCCCTAGAATAATCAACGTAATCGTTCAGCAGGTTGTTGGTGGCATGGGCAAGCACTATGCCCAACACAGCCAGTATGAAAATATTCCACGAAAAATGCCCTGTCCGGTATGCAAGCAGTCCGCCGATGATCCCGGCAGTTGCAGTCATGATAAAAACGGCAGCCCTGCTGGCGATCAGCCAGCGGGAAATGATGTCCAGGCCGTTCCATTCGTCTTTGGTAATGCGCGGGATCACCCTCAGCGCCTTGATCCACATTGTTATCATTGTTTTAATTGTTTAGTTCGACATTGATTATTTTAACCCCTGCAGAGCTGAATATTTCTCCGGTCCTTTCAGTATCACGGGAGAATCCAAGCATGAAACCTCCCCCTCCCGATCCGCACAACTTAAGGTAAAAGCTGTCATCGGCCAGCCCGCGGGCCCATATTTCACTTAATTTCCCGGGTATCAGCCAGCGCATATTCGCAAGCTGGAACTCCGAAAGATCTTTAACAGAACTGGCGAATCCCGGCCCGTTTTTTTTCATAAGGAAAGAAATACACCTGTTATTCAGTTCCCCCAGTTCTTCTCCGGGCCCTGAACCTCCATATCCCTGCATAAATTCTTTTATTGTTCTGCGGATGAGTACCGGGGTTTCTTCCTTTGGACCCGCATCGGCAAGGAACACCTGCATTTCCGAAGGCATCAATCCCTGGAGGTCGGCCTGCACTATATTTCCTGAACCTTGCAGTAGGAGCGGCCTGTCAAGGTATGAAAGCAGGGGGTCGAATCCCGAGCTGCTGCCATGGAACCAGGATTCCATCAGGATAAAAATTGACCTCAGGGAACGCCATCTTTCCTGGTCCGGCCTGTCCCTGGTACTTATGGGATTCCTTGCATAATTCCCGTAAATGGCGGCACACAAAGCCCCCGAGCTTCCAATCCCGCTCCTGGCGGGGATGTCCGATTCAATGTATAAGCCCTTGCGGACATCTTCCCCGAACCGGTCGAGGTCAAGGACATCCTTTAATTCCTTATAGCTGCAAAGCCATTCATTATAATATTTTTCAAGAACATTGTTGCCTTGCATGGGTATATTCCCACCTTTTCGTGTTTCATCCGGCATAGCCAGGCTTGCCCCGAAACGCCTGAAGGGCAATCCCAGGGCTTCATACCCCTGGAGCAGGGAATACTCTCCGATCAGGAGGATCTTTGACGGATATCTTCGCCCGGTGTTCATACTGCATCGTTTTCCCTGGAAATGAAGCTGGGCCCTTCTCCGCACTGATCGTCAATGAAACGGCCATCTGTGCAATAATCAAGAAGTTGTTCCCTGATAAAGTCCTTCACCATTACGGAATGCCTGGCAGGATAAAGAAGATGGACATTAGGGCCTGCATCGAGGGTGAAGCATACAGGCAGGCCTTTCCTGCGCGCATCCCTGATCCTTTGGATGATCTGAAGCGTTCCGGCCCGGAGCAGTATATGGCCACCTTTGGATGTCATGATCAGTGAATGCAGGCTCAGGGCATCATTCTCAACGACCGTTGAAAACTTCTCAAAGTCGCCGGTTTGCATGGCTTCCAGGCATGCTGCAAGGTTTTGCCTCGCCTGGACATATCTTGCGGCTGCAAAAGGATGTGAATCCATAAGTGCATGCCCGCCACTGCTCGACAGGGACTTTGCTTCAGCCGAAACGATAAGGATGGCATCGTGAAGTTCCAGAAAATCATCATGCAGGGAAAGCTTTAAAGGTGTTGCCCTTTCATCCGAAGAACCCGGTATCAGCGGGGTTTCACCCCATACGGCATATCCCCCGTAAACCGAGCGGCTCGCACTCCCGGAGCCCATGCGGGCCAAACCGGATGCCATCCGCCGGAATTCATGATCAGATAATTGCCTTCCGCTGATCATTCCGTGGAGGTCAAGGAGGCAAAGGGTAAGTGCAGAAAATCCTGAAGCAGACGAGGCTATTCCCGCCGAGTCGGGGAAACTGTTGCTGGTCTCCGCCTCGAAATAATATCCATCAATCCATGGGAACACAGGTCTCAGGACGGTGAGGAAGGTTTCAAGCCTGGGAAGGAAGGGATGGGCGGGATCGGCGTTGACTGAGATCAGCCTGCCCGTCCCCCCCCGGATGGCCCTCAGGCTGGTCCTGCTTACCGCCTTGCTCAGAGTCATGCTGAGGGAGGGGTTTGCAGGAAGCTGACTGCCTTTTTTACCCCAGTATTTTATGAATGCTATGTTCGACGGGCTTTCCCAGGTAACGCTAAGGTTGCCTGCCCTGGTCCTGTATGTTGCTGACTGAATACCAGGGCCCCTTGGGTCAGCAGTTTCATCCGGATCCAGGCAGATGTCATCGTAAGTGAAAACCTCCGTTATCCCGTAATCCTCAAGTATTGTTTTCACTTCATCAAACGGCTGCATGCTCACGAACATTGCGAAATCACCTCCCCATGCTCCCAGTGATTTCACTGCCCCGGGAAAGTTGCGAAACCTGCTCTTGAGAACATCCCGTTTAAGGATGCGGCTTAATATGGCCTCGTGTTCATGGACCAGCCTGCACAATTCTTCGGTGCGCTCTGCATTGCCTATGGCAAGCGACAGTTCGGAGATCCTCCGGATATCTTCGTTGGTGAATTCCGCTGAAGCTTTGAATTTCTCAACCTCCTTTCGGCTGTCCTGCTTTATGCCCAGCCAGGCAAAATAGGCATGCTCTTTAAGCGCAGGCCCTGTAATTAGAGGGGAAACGACTTCATTCAAAGTATTGCCGGCATCTCCAGGTCTTAGCTCGTAAATCAGCGGCCCGGGGGACGAAGCGCACGCAATATCATACCCTGAGCCATTAGAAACACTTTTATGTAGCTCGGCGGCGCTGACCCCGGCCCATTCCGCCACCAGGGATACCAGGCTGGAACTGCTCCCGAGTCCCCATTCAAGCGGATAATCGGCTGTTACCCTCACGTTCCACCCCTGGCCTGGTTCAATGAATGCAGGGTTAAGTACCCTGGCCTGACCGAGCAGCTTTTCAAGGAATTCTGCCGTTCCCTCCCTCCCCTTGGGATCGTTGCCCGGTGAGACAACTTTAAGGGTTTCCGAATCAATCACTGCACGGAACCAGACTCCCGAGCTGTCTTCGCTGGACCACTGAATGAATCTCCCGCAAATTTTTTCCTGTTGCATCACCTGTCCGAACTTCAGTGGAACAGCCAGGGCCCTGGCGCCCGACAATACCAGGTATTCACCCGAGATAAGCAGTTTTCCCCTGGCCCTGAAAGTAACTGACTCCCCGACCTGCCAACCGGCGGTTCCTGCCGTTGATTCAGTTAGGGTTTGCATCGATGAAGTGTTTAACGGCATCGTAACTGATCTTTTTTCCTGAGAAATATTCTTCAGCTTTCTTCCGGCGGTCGGTATTGGTATTCAGGGAATTCAGGATATTTGAAAGGTGCAGCCGCATATGGCCCTTCTGTATCCCTGTCGTGACCAGGCTGGTAAGCGCTGCAAAATTACTGGCCAGTCCTGTTGAAGCCACGATGGCCATCAATTCCCTGGCATTGGGGTTGCCCAACATCTCAAGGGCAAGCCTTGCAAGAGGGTGTAGGTTGGTAATGCCTCCAACAGTCCCTATTGCAAGCGGAATGGTAAGTGAAATTGTAAGAATACCGTTCTCAAGGCGGCAGCTGCTCAGGGCGCGGTAAACACCATCCCTGGCGGCAAAGGCATGTGCAGCTGCTTCGGCCGCCCGGTAATCATTACCGGTTGCCATCAGCACTGCATCAACACCGTTCATGATACCCTTGTTATGGGTAACGGCCCTGTAGGTATCTCCCTCGGCAATGGCATAGGCCAGCCTGATCTTCTCAGCAAATTCATCAACCGGGAGATTCCCGGCAAAAGGACTGAGTTCTTCCAGGCTGCATGAGGCTTCCACCGTAACCCTGCAATTCTCGGTATAATTGCTTAAGATGGACATGATATGCTGGTAACGTCTTTCTTTTACATGGTTGTTCATCGAAAGGTAAGCTTCCATCCCCTCGGCCAGCTCTTCAAGGCAGGTGTTCATGAAATTTGCTCCCATGGAATTCACCGTATCCACTTCCAGTTCCATCTTGTACAGCTTCTCCATGATCCCGGAAGCATCGATCAGTCTCAGGTTGAGGATTCCTCCTCCCCGTCTTACCATACTTGCCGTGGTTTTCTTAAGCCGGTCAAGAAGAAACAAATGGATATGGTCCCAGTGCTGATGCAGAAAACGCGGATCGGTGAACCAGCGGAAATACACATGCCCGAGTTTTACCGTTGATATCTGCTTTACACTGAAGCCCCCTCTCTCGGCCCAGAAACGCGCTGCATGCGAGGCGGCAGCAATGACCGAACTTTCTTCTATAGCCATCGGCACATGATATATCTTTCCGTCAACCATTACGTTCGGTGCAATCCCGAAAGGAACATGGAAACTGCTGATGGTGTTTTCGCTGAGTTCAAGGAAACTCTTGCGCGTGCCAGGGTCAGCGACCAGGTAACTTTCCAGCTCCTGCTCCGCTGGCCCAGGCCGGCTGCATAAAGCCGCTATGATCCGCCGCTTTCCGGTGAGGCTCAATTTTGAAAATCCCTTGATTATCTTTCCTTTCATTCCTCTACTTTTATCTTTAAAAATGCCCGGGCAAACTTCAGGCCGCTGATCTGTCCTGCGATATACATCCGCAGGTCCTCATAGTCCCCCCTTGCCACGGCCAGAAACGCCGAAGCCTGCCCGAAAACAGCCGGTAACAGACTCCTCGAAATATGATAATACCCGTCGAGAAAATTCCTTATACCTCCCGAAATGATGATCTGCCTGCATCCGCCTCCATTATTTTCAGATGCCAGACGGTTGATGGTTTCCATCATATTGGAAGCCGTGTTCCCTATCATCGCCAGCGGGCCGTAAAGTTCCCTCTGCCAAGCGGTACTGCGGGCCAGCTCGACTTTTGCAAAGTTCGTCCCGCCGAAAGCAGCCAGTTCAAAAGCTTCAATAGGCAGGCTCATCACCCTGGCAATGCTTACAGGCCCCATGCCCTGCCCTACCTCTTTTACTATCACTCTTAACCCGCTGAGCTCAAGAAATTCGGCTATGGTGTCAAAAGGAGGACTCTTCAGAACATCTCCTTCCATCTGCAACCATTCCTGTACAGGGTTTACATGAATGATCAGGCCGTCGGCCCCCAGGCGTTCAACAAGTTCGACCAGCCTGGGCCAGCTTCCATCAAGCAGCATGTCTTCAAGCTGGACGATTCCGATATTGGCATATAAGGGGAGCTCATCCCCTATTACAGCACGCATATCAAAATCGGGAAGGTAAAGGTCGTTCGCAAGCAGTATTCTGCATGAACCCAGCCCCATTCCCATTCCGAACTCCCTGCATGCCCTCGCAAGATTGGTGTTGATGGTCCTCGCAAGCGCAGTGCCCCCTGTCATGCTCGAAACCCAGATAGGCACCCTCAGGGTTTTTCCCAGAAATGTAAAAGGCTGTATCTCTCCCTGCCGGTGAGAGCCTGTCATAGGTTCATAATCAAACCTGCGGTCAATCTCTGCCCCGGCTGCCTGCGAAGAAAATGCCAACTCTATATGATCGTTTTTCCTGGCTTCCATTAAACATAAAAAGCCAGCAAAGTTATATTAAATCAGTCTAATTAAAACAATAATGTTAAAAAAATACTGTGGATGTGATCCTCCGGCAATCAATACTTATTCCTTTAACTCAGATACAGATGGATTGAGGCGTGCCTCTCAGCCCGAATGAGTTTGCCTGAACTCAAGGAGTGACTGGCCGGCCCCTGTTTTGAAAAACTTACTGAAATGCGAAGGATCGTCAAAGCCCAGTTCAAACGCGATCTCCTTGCTGCTTTTTGCCGTGAACACCGCTGTTCGCTTCGCTTCCAGGAGGATGCGGTGCTGTATGAAATCCTTGGCAGAAGTGCCGATGTTCGATTTGATCACTTCGTTCAGGTAATTGGGGCTTACAGTCAGGGCCCCTGCGTAATCCTTAACCTGGTGCCATTTGCTGAACCGGGTTTCCACGAGGTTTTTGAACCTCCTGACCATGGATTTTCCAACTTCCAGGTCCTGGGTATTGGTATTGGGGAACAGGCTGCAATGCGAATTGCATTCAATGAGGAAGAGTTTAAGGTATGCGCCAATGGTTTCCAGTTTCATCTCCTGCTCCGATTTATAGGCATCCTTAATATGGCCTGCAAACAGGATAAGATTTCCAAGCCTTGGCCCGGTTAAAGGCAATGCAGGGGTTTCACTGCTATCGCGGAACAGCCTTAAATTTGAGATAAAGTCCTCTTGTATGCTGTTTTTCATCAGGAATTCAGGCGTGAACAGGATGACAAGCCCTGTGGTTTCAGGACCTGAAATGATCTGGTGGACCTGGTTCGGGCTCACAAAAAAGATGTGATGTGGCAGTATGGGGTATTCATTGAAATCAATTACATGCCTTCCCGATCCGCTGAACGGCCAGATCACCGAATAATAATTATGCCGGTGAGGATCGTCGGCTATCCCCTGCTGGCGGTCGGCAATCTCCTCCATGGTTCTCAGCACAAAGGATGCGGGAACACCGTTATCAAGTAACTCCAGGCTATATATCTTCTTTTGCATAATACTTCTCAATGCATTCCCTGCTGATTCTATTAGCCGGCCCTCTGTTAATGCTTTAAATCGAGGGTGTCAATGGCAAATTTTACAGGCACAACAAGGCTGACCTCAACCGGCGTTCCGTTGGTTTCGGCAGGCTTCCATTTCGGCATGAGTTTGATCACCCTCACTGCTTCTTCATCGCAACCGGCTCCTATCCCCCTCATGGCCGAAACATTATCTACGGAACCGTCTTCCCTGACAGTGAATCCTACATAAACTTTTCCCTGAAGGTTTAATCGGAATGCCTTGGGAGGATATTTGAGGTTCCTGTTTATAAACTCAAATACAGCCGTGGTGCCTCCGGGAAATTCAGGCTGCTTATCAATCTTCTTCAGGGTATAATCGTCCTCTTTCACCGGGTTGTTCTGAGGTGGTTTATGATGCCTTGGCGGTGTCATTACCGCGGGTCCTGCCTGTGTTTCAAGTGAGTTATACTGGGCATGGCAGGGCAATCCCGTGATTATCCCTGACAGCGCCAGGAAACCTGCAATTAATGCTTGTATGGCCCGGTTCACCGGTCTTCCCTGCCTCCTGTATAATATATAAACTCCCATCAATACAAACTTATGGTATTTTTCAGGGACCGGCAATATTTTTCAAGGATTTGTTTATTATTGCGGATTTCCTCAAATTTGACAGGGCAAAATCCCCGGGCTATGAATTTCTCTTTTAACAAACTTTTCCATGAAAATATAAAATGGAATATCGTTTTCCTTGCGCTTGTTGTTTTTACTGTATTTTTCATCCCTGTGTTTTCACCTACACTGGAGAAGATCCTCTATGATCTTTCGTTCACCTTCATATTTTTTCTTGGATATATCACCTCCAACAGGCAGCATCCCGTTTTCCTGCCACTGGCAATTGGCGCTCTCATCCTAATCTGGATTTCGGCGATATTCAGAATGCCTCTTTTATTCATTTTTTCAATTTCAATGAATATCTTTTTTTTCATGATCGTAACATATTCACTGATAAAACATCTTATAAATTCAAAATTTGTCACTATCAGGATAATCTTTGACGCCATCATCATCTATCTCATGATCGGCTTGATCTTCGCTATGATTGTGAGCCTGATCGACCATTTTGATCCTGAGGCCTTCCGTTATCCTGTTGCAGGGGGAACTGCTCCAGTTTTTCATCTTAATGATTTTATTTATTTCACATTTACTACCTTATCCACCACCGGCTTCGGAGATATCATCCCGCTGAAACCTTATACCCGTTCCCTTTCAATTTTAATTGCCATTACAGGCCAGATGTATATCGCAATTATTATTTCCATGCTGGTGGGCAAGTATGCCGCCTCGGCCCAGGAAGAAAGAAGGGAAGAATAAAGAATAACCGGAAAATATCCTTGTTCCTGATTTTTTAAGGATTCGCACCGGCCTCCAGCCAGTCCTTCACAAACTCAACCCAGATATCAAGCTTGTCAAATAACTGGTAGTTCGGGGGATAAGGAACTATTACATCGGGTGCGATACCGATATTGTCTATCGGATTTTGGGGCAGCCTGCGTGAACGGGTCATTGGATACCTCATGTAATATTTGCCCGACGGCAGGTCGATGGGTATAGAATTTGAGTAATCGAGCACACCCCTCGTATTCTGATCACCAAACAGCCTGACTTTCTTGCTTGTTTTGGCCGCCAGAAGGAACTGCTCGGCCGAGGACCCGTTGCCTTCATTGATGATGATGCCGACCTGCCTGGGGTTTTTATACACCGTATCCAGCTTCACCGTATCGTCATGCCCCATCATGGGGTGGACCACGAATCCTCCTGGGTTTTTCTTCATTTCATTCAGCAGGGCCACAGTCCATTTTTTGCCTTCTTCCCCTCCCCTAAGAGTCCCCGCCTTCAAATCATCTTCATACGTTTTTATATTATCCTCACAGGCGTACCAGTCTACGCCTTTACTGATAAAAGGCGATGTGTAAAGCAGGCTGAACAGCATCTGCCACTCATCGTCCTGCCCGCCCCCGTTTCCTCTGATGTCGATTACCAGGTTGGGCCTGCTCATAATATCCTTCCAGTGATCCCGGATCGTTTTTTCTATCATGTCCCGAAAACCGTCAAAACTGTTGGGCCTGATATAAAATGTACTATCGCTGAGCACGCCGTAAGTAAAATAAATATTACTCGCATTCGGATAAAGGGGTATGTACGACCTGATGAATGCTTCGTCGTTTCGGGGGATAGAAGTTTTACGGACGAGAAATTTATCGTCATGGATTTCAAGGATGCGCCGGTTCAGATGAAGGCTTGCGAGGGTCTTGCCTGTCCTGGCTCCCTTCCAAAGCGTTTGTGCTATAACATTAAACACTGTATCGCCTGCCGGCGGATGGTTTGCTGCGTTCAATCCTTGCTGTTTCGCAGGGAGAAACTCATACATGACCTGCCCGGGTTTCCAGTGTGCAACGCTTACCGAAACACCCAGGTAGTTACCGCTTGCCTGATCCTTCACCACCGCCAGCTCGCCCCAGGACGAAGCCCACAGCCCTTCTATGGTCCTTGAACCGGATGTCATTGAAAACAACTTATTTGTATCAACGGGGATATTCTTCCCGTAAGACGAAGTATCCGACTGCACCCATTCCCTGTCGGGACCCGGGACTCTCCTGATCCTTAAATGCTCATCCCTGAAAAAGTCGGTGTATTCACTGAGGAAATACCCGCAGGAATCCGGATGAAGAGTGATCCGCCTTCGCAGATCCTGCTCAAGCCGGGCAAGCTCCTGCACCTTATCACCCTTCACCTTATCATTATACCCGGGATAATTGCTTTTAACCTTGCGCACGACAAAGTCGAAATCGGTCATGCAGGCCGATTGCTGTGAAAATGAGAAGTTGCAACTGAGCCAGAGGGTCAGGGCGAAAAAAACTGATTTTTTGATCATATGTGAAGATTTTATCGGTGTTTCAGGGAAGGTGATTTCAGATACAGATCAATATTGGCGATACCCGAAAGGGTTTCCTTTAGTGATTGAGTGGGTTTGAACCAAAAAATCATGGTATCGTTCCTTAACTTCATCCCCAGGTCGGCCATTCTGATCTGTACCGGTAAAAGTTTCAGGGTACTGTCATTATGCACCGTGTATGAATCCCAGGTGGGGCGCCCCGAAAATGAGGTGATCAGCAGGGGATAAAAATCATTGGAGCTAAGGGGCATTTTCCTGATCATCCTGTACGCAGCCCCGGAACCGCTGATTTTTTCGCCCGGCGAATCCAGGTTGATGTTACAGCAATAGACGTCATCCGTCGAAAAAAAACAAAGCACCGAAAACCTGTTATGGTCCTGTACCTTATTCGGGTTCATGTTCTTGTAAAAAACGCCCTCGTTGCTGCATTGTATGCCTAACAGGCCAAGCTGGTCGCGGCCCAGGCTGAGGTAGCGGCTGTTTGATTTATTCACATTTGCCTTAATGGAATTTATCATCTCAGGGCGTGCAAAAAGCTGCAGCATAAATACAACCAGGGGAATGAACAACAGTGGCTTGATATAAGCCCAGCCGACCGATCTTCTTTTGTTCATCATGTCGATGCGGGTCTTTATCTTACTCCGGCTGAAATGATTTGCAAGCACGAAGCGGTTGTATACCGAGGCGGACCTGAGCAGCAGCATCTGGTATTCACGGCTGTCGGTCCCTTCCCTGATCACAAAACGGTCGGTTTCGAATTCGTGGTTCATCCTCATTTCCCTTACCAGCAGCCACGAAAAAGGATTATACCAGGTAAGTACCATCAAAAGCTGGGCAATCAGCAGGTCTATGCCGTGTAACTGCCGTAAGTGCATTTTCTCGTGGTGAAGGATCACTGAAGCATTATCCCGGTAATCCTTCTCCGAAATAATGATGAACCGGCCCAGGCTGAATGGTGAAATCTTATCCCCGGTAATAATAATCCTGAAATTCCCCGCCCTGACTTTCCTGCCTTTCAAAACGATCCAGGCGATCCTGGCAAATGAAACCAGCAGCATCATCAGCTGAAGCAAAAGGCCTGCCAGGAATACAATAATAAAGGGTGAGGTCCTGAAACCCGGGACCGGCTTAACAGGAGTCCCAGATGTTTCGGCGAACACGGCTTGGGTGCCCGGGGAGACAATAGTGTTTTCAATTTGTTGAAGGGGGGATGCGATGGGAGTGATGTGCCTGGAAGGTATTTTCACAGACGGTAATACAATTGAGATAATGATCATCCCCAGGAGAATGAACCGCTTGATCCTGAAATATGTTTCTTTCCTGACGAACAGATGGTACACGAGATATAACAACCCCAGGCAAATTGATGATTTGACCGAATAAAAGACAAGATTTTCCATTATGCCTCCTTTTTCCTTTTTTCAATTTCCCTGATGATCTCTTTCAGGTCTTCAACCGATAGGTCCTCTTCCTCGACAAAGGTCGAAACAACCTGCTTGAACGAATTGTCAAAGTATTTGCTGATAAGGTTTTTCAGGTTCTTCCTGTTATATATCTTCCTCGAAATCAGGGGGTGGTAGAGGTAAGTTGATCCAAAATCCTTGTACCCGAGGAACCCCTTTTCTTCAAGCCCCCTTACCATGGTCGAAATAGTATTGTAATGAGGTTTTGGTTCATGATAAAATAAAAGTATCTGCTTTACGAACAGTTCGCCATGATCCCAGAAAAAATTCATGATCTCTTCTTCTTTTGCCGTCAACCGTTTCATACTAACTTTTTTACAAATATAACTATATTTTTTAGTTTGTCAACTATTTTTTATAGTTATTGCAATTTTTTTCTTTTATTCCATCCCCCTTAATACTTTGTCCTTTGTACTTTGTCCTTTGTACTTTGTACTTATTTATTTCCTAACTTTCCCCTTCAAATCCCCTCCCCATGTCAAGCCGTAAAAAAATTCTATGGTTCATAGTGATACCCACCCTGGTCATCCTGGTTTCACTGGCCTTTATTATGGTCCACAACAAGAAGACTTCCGGACCGCTGGTCCACGTCAGTCCTGCCTTCAGGCAGTATTTGCAGGCTTTCACAACCGGGCTTGTGCCTTCCCATTCCACGATAAAGATCATGATGAATGATGACTTCGTGGATTCTTCTTCGATGAATATCCCCATAAAAGAAGACCTGCTGAAGATCAGCCCTTCGGTTAAAGGGACTGCCTTCTGGAGCGACAGCCGCACCCTTGAATTCAGGCCCGATGAGCCCCTTGAGCACGACAAGGTATTTACCGTGGAGTTTTACCTTTCGAAACTGATAACCGTGCCGGCCCCGCTTAAAACCATGGTGTTCCAGTTCAGGACTATCCGCCAGGATTTTGATGTGAGCATCGACAATCACAAAGCGGTCTCGGAATCGGACCTGACAAAGGAAGTCCTTACCGGAACAGTCTTTACCTCTGATGTTGCGGACGACAAGAAGGTGGAACTGATGCTCAGCGCGAACCAGGATGGCAAAGGGCTGCCTGTAACCTGGCAGCATGATCCCAGGAACAACAAGCACTTATTCCAGGTGGAGAATATTACCCGGGACGACAGGGAATCGACCGTCAAACTTACCTGGAACGGGGATCCCATCGGGTCGTCTTCAAATAAAGAATTTACTGAAGCAATCCAGGAACTGGGCAGTTTTAAGTTTGTTGAACTCAGGAATATTGCAGGAGGAGATCCTTACTTTGTCCTGCGTTTCACCGACCCACTCAAGCATGACCAGAACCTCGAAGGCCTGGTTCATATAGGGAAATTCACCAACCTCAGGGTAACCACCCAGGACAATGAGCTCATTGTATACCCTCCTGCACAGCTTGAAGGCAGCCTTATGATAACCGTTGAACCCTGGCTCAGGAACTGCGGGGGGAAAGAGCTTGGTCAGCGTATTGTGCAAAAAATTTCCCCCGATGAGAACAAACCTATGGCGAGGTTTTTGGGCAACGGGGTGATCATGCCTTCATCCAACGGGATGCTGCTCCCCTTTGAAGCGGTCAACCTTAAGGCGGTCGACGTAAAAGTCATCCGCATATTTGAAAATAATATACTGCAGTTCCTCCAGGTGAATGAGATTGGTTCGGCCGACGACCTCTCAAGAGTGGGAAGGGTGGTGCTTAAGAAAACTGTTCCTCTTAACGGGGCAGCCGACTATGGACGATGGAACAGGTATTCCATTGACCTTTCAACCCTTATGAAAGCTGAACCCGGGGCCATCTATTCGGTCAGCCTCAGCTTTAAAAAGCAGTATTCGACTTACCCATCTACCGAAGGCGGCAGCAGAAACATGCAGGATATGGTCGTGATCCGGAATCCCGAACGCGATAATGAACCCAACAAATGGGGATATTACAGCTATTACGAGGATGAAGAAAATGATAACGGCGGATGGAATAACTACCAGTGGAACGAACGTGATGACCCCTGCAAGGCTTCCTATTATTTCAACCGCAGGGTTACGCGCAATGTATTTGCCTCAAATCTTGGTGTGATAGCCAAGGGAGGAGCTGAAAATGAATTTACCGTCTTTGTCACTGACCTTATCACTTCAAAACCATTATCGGGTGTAAAGATCGAATTTTACAACTACCAGCAACAGCTCATAGGTAATGCCAGTACCGACGGCGACGGGATGGCTTTGGCCTCTCTTGCATCCAAACCGTTCTTTGCAGTTGCGGTAAAAGATAAGGAAAAGGCTTACCTGAAACTCTCGGATGGCAATTCCCTTTCACTGTCGATGTTCGATGTGGGAGGCGAGCCGGTCCAGAAAGGCATTAAAGGATTCATCTACGGTGAAAGGGCTGTATGGAGGCCGGGCGATTCTATCTACCTTACCTTTATCCTGGAGGATAAAAGCAAGAAACTTCCTTCAAACTACCCGGTAAATATGGCTATTTATAACCCGGCAGGCCAGATGGCAACCCGTCTTGTACTCAACTCTTCAGTGAATGGCTTCTATGCGTTCAGGACTGCCACCCAGCCATCTTCACCCACAGGGAACTGGCTGGTAAAAGTGAAAGTGGGAGGTGTGGAATTTCAGAAAACCCTGAAAATAGAAACCGTCAAACCTAACCGCCTTAAGATAAGGCTGGATTTCAGCAAAGCCTACCTTGCCAAGAACAAGATACCCCCCGCACAGCTTGAAGCAAGCTGGCTCACAGGGGCAACCGCAAGAGGGCTGAAAGCGGAAGTCAACCTGACCCTTACGAAATCGGTCACCGCTTTCAAACAATTCCCTGCCTATACTTTCGATAATCCATCGGCAGGATTTGCCGCAGAGAACATCAGTATTTTCGAAGGGAAGCTCAGCGATGACGGCAAGGCCATGATAAAGCCGGTGATCCATGTCACCAATGTGGCTCCGGGAGTCCTTAATGCCGCATTCGAAACCAAGGTTTTTGAAGAGGGAGGCGACTTTTCGATAGACCGTTTTACAATCCCGTATTATCCATATTCCTCCTTTGCAGGCTTGAGGGTTCCGCTGCCTTCGGAGAATGAAAGGGTTTTATATACCGGCAAGACTTACGATATAGACCTGGTGAATGTTGATCCCGACGGGAATATAATCCCTTCGAACAGGCTCAAAGTCGAAGTGTTCAAACTGGAATGGAGATGGTGGTGGGATGATTCGGAAAGAAGTTCAGCGGATTTCGTATCCACGTCCCATCTCAGGCCGGTGGATTCTGCAACGGTGCGGACTTCAGGTGGAAAAGGGATTTATAAGTTCAGGGTGGAAGATGATGAGTGGGGAAGATACCTGGTCAGGGTTACCGACAGGATGTCGGGACATATTGCCGGGAAAATAGTTTATGCCGACTGGCCCGGTTATTTCAGGATGCCGGGTGGAGAAAAACAAGCTGCTTCGATGATTACTCTCACTACCGACAAATCGAAATACTCAGTGGGTGAAACAGTCAAACTGAGCCTGCCCACCTCACCCGACGGAAGAGCCCTTATGACCATTGAAAACGGGTCAAAGGTGCTTAAGTCTTTCTGGACTCCGACCAGTAAAGGAAGTACGGACATCAGTTTTAAAGTGACTGCAGATATGGCGCCCAACTGTTACGCTTTTGTCACCCTGATCCAGCCGCATGCACAAAGCAAAAATGACCTTCCGATACGATTGTACGGTGTGGTCCCGGTGTTCGTGGAAGATAAGGAAACTCACCTGAAACCTGTTATCAGCATTAAAGGTAAACTGGTTCCTGAAGAGCAGGCTTCAATTACTGTCAGCGAAGCCGGCGGCCGGCCCATGTCCTATACCCTGGCTGTTGTGGATGAAGGCCTGCTTGACCTGACCCGCTTCAAAACACCCGACCCATGGAGCGTTTTCTTCGCAAGGGAAGCCCTGGGCATCAAAACCTGGGACCTCTTCGACCAGGTGATGGGCGCCTTCAGCGGTGACCTGCAGAGGATCCTCAGTATTGGCGGGGACCTTGAACTCCACAAGGGAGGCCTCAAGGCAAACCGTTTTAAACCCATGGTGAAATTTTTCGGCCCCTTTGAACTGCGGAAGGGCGAATCCCGCACCACCACTTTTAAAATGCCTGAATATATAGGATCGGTAAGGGTGATGGTGGTTGCAGCTTATAACGGGGCCTATGGTTCTGCAGAGCAGGCCGTGCCTGTAAAAAAGCCCCTGATGGTGCAGGGAACGCTTCCCAGGGTGCTTGGCCCGGGAGAAACAGTAAAGTTCCCGGTAAGTGTTTTCGCCATGGAGAAAAACGTGAAGAATGTGAAGGTCACCATCGATGTGAATGAGTTCTTCCAGGTAAATGGCGGGAACAGCCGTGAACTGAGCTTCAGCGGTATCGGGGACCAGCTTGTGAATTTTGAGCTAAAAGCAGGTCTGATGACAGGCATCGCAAAAGTCAGGATCATCGCTGTAAGCGGGAATGAAAAGGCTGAAAATAAAACAGAGATCGATATCAGGAATCCCAACCAGCCAGTGACGGATGTGTTTGAAAAGAGCATCCCTTCAGGTGGAAGCTGGAGTTATGACTTCGTCCCAAGGGGCATCCCCGGGACCAATTCAGGGTCCATGGAGCTTTCGTCAATGCCTCCCCTGGATCTTCAGAAATGGCTTTCGTACCTGATCCACTATCCTTATGGCTGCGTGGAACAAACCACTTCCTCTGCTTTTCCCCAGCTTTACCTGAAAGACATGGTGGAACTCAGTCCGGAAGCCAAAGTCCAGACCGAGCAGAATATCAAAACGGCCATACAGATGCTGAGGTCTTTCCAGTTATCGAACGGCGGGCTTACCTATTGGCCCGGTTCTGCTTATACCGATGACTGGGGCACCTGCTATGCAGGTCACTTTATGCTTGAAGCCGAGAAGAAAGGCTTTGCAGTCCCGCCGAATTTCCTGGCGGCCTGGAAAGTATACCAGCGTGAAAAGGCAGTTTCGTGGACCTATAATACAAACTGGTTCAACAATGACCTCGTTCAGGCATACCGCCTCTATACACTGGCCCTTGCAAGGGCGCCCGAGATGGGAGCTATGAGCAAGCTTCTTGAGAAAAAGGATCTTTCACTCACTGCAAAGTGGCGCCTTGCAGGCGCTTATGCCCTTGCCGGGAAACCGGAGGTGGCACAGCGGCTGACCAATGGCATCGGAACTGCTGTACCTTCCTATAGCGAACTTTCAGAAACCTTCGGCAGCGGCCTGCGCGACAGGGCCATGATACTCGAGGTGCTGAACCTGCTGAACATGAAGACCAAAGCGGCCCCCCTTGCAAGGGACATTGCTGCTGAACTCTGCAGCTCGGGCTGGCTCAGCACCCAGACCAGCGCTTATTGCCTGATCGCACTCAGCGGGTTTTACACCCAGCCCGGAGGCAGCGGCCTTAATGCATCCTTCAGTATTGACCAGGGAGACAAAAAAGATGTTAAAACCGAGCGCTCACTGTCGGTCAGCAACATAGATCCCAAACCCGGGCGCAAGCAGACCCTGAAAGTGATCAATAATGGGAAGAATATAATCTACGCCAGGTTGCTACTGCGCGGGATACCGGCCAACGGGGATTCATCATCCGCAAGCAACAACCTTAAAATTTCAGTATCATACTCAGGGCTGAAGAATGAAGCTGTTAACGTGAACAACCTTTCACAGGGAGAAAGCTTCATTGCCGAGGTTAAAGTCACCAACCCCGGGCTCAGGGGTGTATACAGTAACATGGCCCTGACCCAGGTGTTCCCCTCGGGCTGGGAGATCATGAATGCCAGGATGAGCGAGATGGCTCAGGCCCTGACCAAGACCTCCGGTTTTACTTACCAGGATGTGCGTGACGACAGGGTGCTGACCTATTTCGACCTGGCTGCCGGGGAAACAAAGGTGTTCAGGGTAATGCTGATTGCTGCCTACCAGGGCCGGTTCTACCTTGCGCCTGTAAAGTGTGAAGCCATGTACGACCATTCTATCAACGCCAGGGCAGCAGGCTGCTGGGTCAGCGTAGGGAATTGAGATGATTGACCGGCGTAAGTTCCGACTGATTGTAAACCGGTGCTGGTACTATTGGTTTGCCGCAGTATTGCTGGTTTATATCATACTGCTGATTGCCTGGCCCCTCCATCTCTTTGACGACCCGGCTTCAACCGTCGCATATGACCGGGAGATGAGGTTGCTCGGCGCCAGGATCTCTGCCGACCAGCAATGGAGGTTCCCAGAGAGTTCAGTTATTCCCGAAAAATTCAGGAAAGCGATCATTTGTTACGAGGACCGTTGGTTCCGCTTCCATCCCGGCTTCAACCCCCTGGCAATGATACGGGCTGTTTCCCTGAATTTAAGGCATCATAAGATCGTTAGCGGGGGAAGCACGATCAGCATGCAGGTGATACGCCTGGCGAGGAAAAACAGAGAGAGGTCCTATGGTGAAAAAGCCATAGAGGTGAGTCTTGCTTTTTTAATGGAACTTACCTCTTCCAAACAGGAGATCCTCAGGCTTTATGCTTCCCATGCGCCTTTTGGAGGCAACGTGATAGGCCTTGAAGCTGCAGCCTGGAGGTATTTCGGTGTAAGCGCCGGCCAGCTTTCATGGGCCCAGGCCGCAACCCTGGCCGTGCTGCCTAACAGCCCTGGCCTGATCTATCCCGGGAGAAACCCCCGCGACCTCATGGCCAAACGTAACCGCCTGCTTGACCGTTTATGGTACCAGGGGAAGATAGACCTTGCCACCTGCGAACTCGCTAAGAGTGAACCGTTGCCTGGCAAACCATATCCACTGCCTCAGTTTGCCCCTCACCTTCTCGACCGGCTTGCAAAGGAAGGTTACCGGGGCGAAAAGGTGCAAACTACTATCAGCCTCATACTGCAGGAAAGGGTGAACAATATTCTCGAGCTACACGGGATTCAGCTGGCCGCTAATGAGATACATAATGCAGCAGCCATAGTGCTGGAAGTGAAAACCGGGAAAGTGCTTGCTTATGCCGGTAACCTCAGGAGGAGCGGGAGAAACGATCATGGTAACGATGTGGATGTGATCATTTCTCCTCGCAGCACCGGCAGCATCATGAAACCCTTTCTTTATGCAGCTATGCTTAACGATGCGCTTATCCTTCCCAATACCCTGGTCCCGGATATACCCGTGCAGATAGGCGGCTTCATTCCCGAAAATTATAACCTCACATACGACGGTGCCGTGCCTGCAAAACGGGCCCTTTCAAGATCCCTGAACATACCTGCTGTGAAAATGTTACAGACATACGGGTATACTCCTTTCTACAACCTCCTGAAAAATATCGGGATGACTACTCTCACAAAACCTTCCGATCATTACGGGCTGGCGATCATCCTGGGAGGCGCCGAAGCAAGACTCTGGGACCTGACCGGGATGTATGCTTCCATGGCCCGAAGCCTGGAACATTATACACCTGAGCATCAGGGGTACAGCAAGGTTGATTATCATGCTCCGGTATTTATTGCCGGGGAGGAGAAGGATGAACCCGTATATGAAGGAGGTTCCTCATGGTTTGATGCCGCTTCAATCTGGCTGACTTTCGAGGCCATGGTTGAAGTGGCCCGCCCTGATGAAGAAGCCCAGTGGCAGCAATTCTCATCATCGCATAAGATCGCATGGAAAACCGGTACCAGCTTCGGAAACAGGGATGCATGGTCCATAGGCGTGACGCCTGAATATGTGGTAGGCGTATGGGTGGGGAATGCCACGGGAGAAGGCAGGCCGGGCCTCACAGGCGTGGGGGTTGCGGCGCCAATACTTTTTGACATCTTTAAAACCCTTCCGCCAACAAGCTGGTTCAGGATGCCTGTTGAAGACATGGCCAGGATACCGGTCTGCCGGTACAGCGGGTACAGATCCTCTTCCATCTGCGAGTTCAAAGACACCATATGGGTGCAGAAGAGTGGCCTGCGCACTTCCGCCTGCCCCTTCCACCAGGTGGTCCACCTTGACAAAACCGGGCAATGGCAGGTAAACTCAGCATGCGAATCCACAGACAACATGCAGCATGTTCCCTGGTTCGTGCTGCCTCCTGTGCAGGAATGGTATTTCAGGACAAAGAATCCTTTTTACCGTATGCTGCCTCCTTTCCGGAAGGATTGTGCCCAAAATTCAGGCAGCAGGAACATGGACCTGATCTATCCAAAGGACGGAAGCGCTTTATATGTACCTGTTGACCTTGACGGTAAGACCGGCAGCACGGTGTTTAAAGCCGCACACCATAACCCTGATGCAGTCATCCACTGGCAACTGGATGAACAGTACCTCGGTTCAACACAGCAATCTCACCAGATGGCCCTCTCGCCCGAAAGGGGATTCCATAGGCTTACCCTGGTCGATCAGTACGGGGAATCCATCAGCATAAGTTTTGAGATCCTGACCAAGGAAAAAAATTCCAAAGGAGGGTTAAATATTCATTAGCCGGGCCCTGAAAACATCATTTCTGTTTCCTGACAATGAAGAACAGGCAGGAATCATCAACCTCCCTCACCATCACCCTGATACCCCGTATCCAGCGGGTTTGTTCCAGGAATTTTTTTGCATTTAGGGCCGATAAGCAAAATCCGTCTTTGCAGACTATGCACCCATTCTTTGTTTTCTCAGGGTCGAGATCACCAACCAGCCCTGCTTTTGACTGTAGTGTAAACCATTTAAGACGGTGTTCCCAGAATTTCTCTGAATAGGTTGAGAAGATAGCCATTCCTCCCGGTTTCGTAACCCTTACCGCTTCTTTGATCAAAGCCCTCTGGTCAAGCTGGAAAGCCGAGATGCCATTCTGCAGGCATAAAACAACATCCATGGTGTTTGCACTGTATACCAATTTAGTAGCATTCATATGCTGAAGAAAATGATGCTGGACGTTCTTCAGCAACTCATTTCCAAGAAGCAAGCTGGGCATTGAAGCGTCGATACCATGTACAAATTTTGCTTTCTTTGCCAGGTAAGGGATAAGACGGCCGTAACCACAGCAAAGGTCCAGGACGATGTCCTTACGGCTGATCTTTTTAAGGACAAAATCAATCTCGGCCTGCAAATACTGCCTCACACGCGAGGGAGCAATGTCGTAACACTTCTTCAGACGCTGGGCGGAAAGGGTGGTGTCGTAATAGCCGGACAAAAGAAAGAAACTTTATGGCTAATTTACAAAATACTGATTTACAAATGAAAAAGTTTTTTATGATTTTTTTCAGGCAACCATTTACTTTTCTGAAAGGTCTTTATAAAAATATTTATCAACAGTGAAGGAATTTTAACAATTTGCTTACCTTTACTGTTAGGTTTTGATCCGGCAGGTTGATGCCGGGACAAAAGATATAAATAATACGCCGGCCCGGCTTAATGGGCATCACCGTACACCCTAATATTAACGGTGATAACAAGCAGAACTTGTGGGATATGAAACATCCCCTTTACCCGCCAACAGTTGCCGGGAGGAAAAGAAGCAGAATTAAATTGTTTCTCCCGCTAATGGAAATATTATTATTTCTTTTCCAGGTTTCGGCCTTTTCACAGCAGCATAAAAATGTTCCGTTTAACATAGGTCCACAGCTTTTCCCGGGCGGGGCTCCTCAAAAAAGCAGTGGCTCCGACCAGGTTATGCCAATGTACGACCCCCTTACAGGCAACCTGAATACGACCTGTCCGAACTCAAATTTTGAAACCGGAACCTTTGCTAACTGGACAGGTTGTTACGGCATGTATGCGACCCCTTGCTCACATGCAGGTTTTCTCACCACCGGGGCACATCCCCTGCATAAGATCATCCCGGGACCAGGCTGGCATGATCATCAAACCTGTGATTCCATGGTAAATGTTTTCCCGGGGGAAAGTTTTGTGGCCAGGCTCGGAGACACAATGACAACAGGTGCAATTAACAAGGAGGCAGAATTAAAATATGCAGTAATCGTAAGTTCAAGTAATTATCTTTTTATTTACCGGTATGCTGTAGTTTTACAGACCGGAAATCATAATCCTCCTGATCATCAACCCGACTTTAAAATCCAGATCAATAATTCTTCAGGGGTTGTGCTGGATTCAACCTGCGGATATTATTATATAACCGCACAGGTTACCGGCGTAGCAATTCCTCCCTGGCACAGGTGTATACATTCAGGCGGCAATGTTTATTGGAAAGACTGGACCACTGTGGGCATGGATCTGTCTCCTTACCTTGGGGACACGGTTTACATCAATTTCAAGGTTCGCGGTTGTAATTATAATACCCATTTCGGTTACGCCTATATTTCAACCTATTGCAGTTCCCTGATCATACAAACAGCACTTTGCCAGGGAGATTCCACCGCGACCCTCACTGCACCTCCAGGGTTCAGCCATTACCTTTGGAAAACAGGAGATACAACAGAGCAAATAATTGTCCCTCACCCTGTCACGGGAGACCAGTATTGGGTAAAGCTGACTTCCTACAACGGTTGCACCGATACCATATGGAATAATCTTACCTACACCATAGTAACTGCCAATTATAATTTCACTCCAGCCTGTCCTGGATCCCCATCTCAATTCAACGATAATTCAACCGTGAACCAGAACCAGATTGTAAGCTGGACATGGGACTGGGGAGACGGCTCAGGGTTGACCACTACAACCAGCCCGAACCTTACCCATACTTTCCTTAACCCGGGAACATTCAACGTTAAAATGATTGCTCATTCTACTGAAGGCTGTAAAGATAGTATCACTAAACCTGTAACCATCGACACCCTTGCCGTTGTCACGAATTCTCCCATGCTTAAAACGATATGCAGCGGGGATCATATCAACACTACCATCACTTCCAATGTTTCAACGGTGGGGTTCACCTGGACAGCGACCCCGCAGCACCCGTCGACCACTTCGGGATACCATTCCAATGCCATACTTAAAACCTATCTGAACGACACCCTGTTCAACGTCGGGCTTATTCCCGATACGGTTCGTTACGTATTATCCCCTCATAATAATACCTGTATCGGACATGATACCACTTATAAGGTGGTTGTACTTCCAAAACCCAGCCTTTCCAATACCGTCCTCAGCCAGTCGGTTTGCTCAGGCAGCCCAAGCACAGCGGTTACCCTGGTTCCATTACCCGGTCCTCCTGCAGTGGTCACTTTTAACTGGACTGCCTTTCCTTCAAGCCCCTTACTCACAGGATATATTCCTTCAGCCACAGGATCCCTGAGCATCCCGGCACAAACCATCATCAACACTACCGGCATTCCACAATACGTGGATTACAGCATCACGGCATATTTGCAGTCAGCTTCGGCCTGCCCCGGCGATACAAAGGTTTACAGGATCAATGTGAACACCTTACCAACACCTTTTATCTCCGGACTGACCTCTGTTTGCGCAGGAACCAACGGAGTGATTTACAGCACTCCCAACGTTACAGGGCATGATTACATCTGGACACTAACAGGGGCAACCAGTTTTACAGGGAACCATACTAATTCTATTATAGTCAACTGGGGCGCAGGACCAACCGGCACCGTCCGTGTTCTGGAGATCGACCAGACGCAACCGACAAACTGCAGCACGACAACTCCCCAGTACAACGTGGCGCTGAATGCATATCCCGTACCCGTCATCAGTGGTAATCATACTCCCTGCGGTTTAAGCGTTCAGACTTATACCCTTGGCAGTCCTCAAAACGGCCATTCTTATTCCTGGACAGTCAGCGGGGGAGCCCCTGCCAGCGGGACCAGTTCAGGCATTTCCGTTACCTGGGGGAATACCAATCCAATCAGCATTACAGCAAGCGAAACCATTGACTACGGCGGAGGCGTGATTTGTTCGGCACCAGCGCCTGCGTTTGCCCTTTCACTGATCCTCTTCCCCCTGCCTGCAGGCAGCATAAGCGGCACCACCCCGGTTTGCAATACCTGGACGAAAACCTATACCGTTTCTCCAATCGGAAACGCCGACAGCTATACCTGGACCTACCTTCCTGCCACCGGGGTGACCATTACCAATAACGGGGTAAGTGCCGACCTGGCCTTTGACCTTACGGCAACCAGCGGAACTTTGAAGGTCCATGGAAATAAGACAGGCTGCGGCAGCGGGCCTGATTCACCGGTTTACCCGGTTACTGTAAACCCCCTGCCTTACATCTCGCTAACATCCTGCAATGACCCAAAGACCACGACCAGTTCCAGGCAGTTCTACCTTAAGGGAGGAGTCCCGCTCGGAGGGCAGTATTACCTCGATGGCAGCCTGGTGCCCGGCGGACTGGTCAATCCCGCTTCCCTTTCCACAACGACACATCAGATCACTTACCGGTATACCGATGTGAATACCTGCAGCAGCACTTCCTCTGCAGTTTCCCTGACCGTCCTATCGGGCAGTGTGCTTTCGGTATGCCCTTATAACTTCACGGATCCGCGCGACAATTCAGTGTATTATACCCATACCATGGGAGGCCGCTGCTGGATGCTCAACAACCTGAATTACGGCAGCCAGCTCAATCCTCAAAGCAAGCCTCAAACCGATAATTGCACGGTGGAGAAATACTGCAGTTTTGCAGATGCCAATTGTACTGTTTACGGTGGATTATATCAATGGGATGAGCTGATGCAGTACCGGGTACCCTCGGCAGGTGAGTACCTCCAGGGGATCTGTCCCCCCGAATGGCATGTCCCTACCTCTGATGAATGGCAGGCGCTGATAGACGGGCAGACAAATCCCGGTAACGGTATCGCAGGCGGGGACCTGAAAGACCCTAACCCTGCATTTGGTTTTAAAGGCCTGCTGATGGGCATCTTTTACCAGAACAATACCTGGGACTTTACCAGCGGCGCTCTTACCGCAAGCATGTTCTGGACTTCAACCACGGCAGGAGGAACAAGGGTGGTGATCCGCGGAATGAATTCTTATGTTGAGAGTGTTTCAAAATACAATTCATTGCGCTCCAATGCTTTTCCATTGCGTTGTGTAAAAGATTTCTAACTTCTCAGGTAAGAAGCCCCTGTGAACAGGACGGTTTTATTATCAAAACGAATTTCCATTACAAAGAAGGATTTACTGGCAACAGCCTAAATTATGCAGAAATTATGCTAATACGAGTTTTATATTTTTATTATCTTCGCTCTAAATAGTATCCAGGTGAAGATCCTCAAAACCCTTACCCTTGTTTTTTGCCTCCTGGCATGCGCCCAGCCTTCCCGGGCACAGGCAAAATTGAGGGATCGTGAAGGAAACAATTATAAAACCTTTGTCATCGCAAATAAAGTATGGATGGCCGAAAACCTGAATGTCTCGCATTACAGGAACGGCGATGTCATTCCTGAAGCAAAATCCATTGCCGACTGGGAGCGATATTGCGAAAATAAAACAGGTTGCTGGTGCTATTATAACTTCAGCGCGGCAAACGGGCGCAAATACGGCAGGTTGTATAACTGGTATGCAGTGGATGATAAGCGGGGCCTGTCACCATCAGGCTGGCATGTCCCAAAAGATGTTGAATGGCTCGTATTTACCAATATCCCCAACCTTGGGTTGCGTCCGGGCCTGGGAATGAAAAATACCCGGGGCTGGGATATCGGGGACGACAATTGTTCAGGATCAAATGACACAGGGTTTACCGGCCTCCCCGGCGGCATTCTCGTTAACGGAAAATTCGAAAGCCTCGGTTTGATCGGGCAATGGTGGTGCTCAACCGAAACTGAACTCAACTTTGCAAGGACTCGCAGCCTCTGGGCCGAAAGTGATGACCTCTGGCTGATGAATACCCTGAAACAATGCGGGAGTTCTGTGAGATGCGTTAAAGACTGATACGCATCCGGGTTTTTTCAGTTGTTAAATTAAACTTTAAAATTCTTTCATGTCACTCAGGGTAGGTTTGAGATCATCTTTTTAGACGGTTTGTAACGCCTCCAGAACCTGAAACGGGTCAGCGATGTATAATAGAAGATCTCCCTCAACAGGGGGATCCTCAGAAGATAATGATACGCCCGATAGGTCACAACCAGGCCGGCGAAAGTCAGGCCCCACCTGATAAACGTGAATGGGATCTTATACCATCCTGTATCCGCCGGTAAGGTTATGAATGATGAAACCCACCTCCAGAAAAAGACAAGGATCACCAGATTGATCAGGAACATTGCTGCGATAATATACCCGTGGGCCGTTTCGATCGCCCTTTTCGGGCAATTGTTCATGCACCTCATACAGCTTTCGCAGCGGTAGGACCAGAACGGTCGCTTATCAACAATAACAATAGCTTTTACCGGGCAGTTATCAACGCAAATATCGCAACGGTCGCAGTCGGGTGTGGCATAGAATGTCTTTGCCAGCATAAACCGGCCCATAAAGAAATAGGCGATGGCAATGGGGCTGATAAGAATATCCTGGATGATGTCCCTGAAAGCAGTATACACAGTTTTCCCGTCAAGGATCCGGGATGCAAATTTTTCCGAGATTTTTTTGCAGTGCCCGTATATTGATTCAACGACTTTTTCTTTCACTCCCGGATGGAATGAGATCCAGTTCGAGGGAAGGTCAATGGACCTGAGGCCTGCGATAGGGTATCCCTTGAGCAGGATCACTATGGCAGAAAGCCATAATGCCAATCCGCTAAGTCCGGGAATAAACCATTTTGAAAGTTTAAGCCCGGCCCTTGTATTCATGAGAAAAAAACGGTTCCCGTTCGACCTGGGGAACCGGAAAAGAAAATACATGCTCACCGGGGGGTAATTGAAGCCATGCGTGGGTGAGACAAATCCTATCATTGCACCGGCCGGAGGCCTGGGAATATGCTTCCTGTCAACCGTTGCGATATCGATCACTTCGGTAGGGATTTTACGCTCAGCAGCCACCCCTGCGATCCATAGTGCTACATTACGGGCATTGCCGGTTCCGGAAAAATAATAAATGAGCAGTTGCCTGACTTCCGATGGCATGGAAAACATCATTGGTACCATGGCAAATTTAAAACTTAGCCGCTACAAAATGAAAAAAATTACTTATGAAAAAGCTGAATTGAAATACTTATGCGTAAATTTGACCGTATTCTTCCGTGCTATCAAAATGAAACAACATGCCATGAAAAAGAATGCTCTTCTCCTGATCTTTTTTATAATGACTGCTCTTATATCATGCAATAAAAAGGATACTACCTATACATCACCCCCTGAAACAGTATCAAGCCAGTATTATGTTCTCGATATCAGTCCGAAGATCCCGAGGCCGGGCTTCACCATCCTGCCCATTACCGCCTACCAGCAGACCACCGAATATACCTGCGGACCGGCCGCTGTGGTAACCCTTTTGAATTATTACGGACGGCAGGGCGATGAGATGACCATTGCCTCTGAAATGGGCACTAGCACCACAAAGGGTACCAACCTTGATCAGATGGCCGACTGGCTGAAAGCAAACGGGTTCAATGTAAGCTCAGGCGAAGGAGGAAGCCTTGACCTCATCAGGCAGAACCTCGCAAATAAAATTCCCACCCTTGTTGAATGGAGCGACTGGGGCGGACATTGGGTGCTGGCTATAGGTTTTGACACCCGTAATACGGCCGACCTGATGGATGATGTTATCATTTTCGCCGATCCTTACGACCGTCATGATGACCGGAAAGACGGAATTGACTGGTTCAATGCCGAGCGCTTTTATTATATGTGGTACGACGCCCGCCTGTTCGGAAAACTGATGAACCAGATCTATATCACTGCAACCCCATCAACGTATTAAAACACTGTTAAAAAATATCAAAGTATTTCTGAAATATAAAAGCCAATTTGCCGAAAATGGTAAACAGAGTAGGCGTTTCTAAATTATTCGAATCATGATCACACCTTATTTTATTTTAGTTGTAATCCTTATTGCAATTGCGGTTATCTTTTTTCTTACCCTGATCTTCAGTTCTCTTCTGATTGTAGGGGGACGTGAAATCAAAGTGCTTGAAAGACGGTGGTTTGGCAAACAAATGCCTAAAGACCGTGTTTTCGCCATGAGTAACGAAATTGGGATACAGGCCAGGACCAAAGGCCCGGGATTGTACTTTCTTTTTCCTTTTATTTACAGCAGAAAACACCTGGACTTCACTATAATAGGTAAAGACGAAGTGGGGCTGCTGATCTCCATGGATGGAAACCCCATCCCGTCGGGAAAGATCTTTGCCAAACCCGTTGAATGCAACCTCTTCCAGGATGGTGAAGCATTCCTGAAGAACGGGGGAGAAAAAGGATCACAGATCCCCATCCTGCCCCCGGGAATATACAGGATCAATACCGTTTTGTTCAATATCAGCAAGGAGGCAGTAACCGTAATCGGCGAAAACCAGGTGGGCATTGTTGAATGTATTGACGGAGCCCCTATCCCGGCAGGACGAATTTTCGGTAAAGTCGTGGAATGTGACTTGTTCCAGGACGGGGCTGCATTCCTGAAAAACGGAGGCGAGAAAGGCCCCCAGATCAAAACACTGCCTCCGGGTAACTATCGTATCAATACCCGCCTGTTCAAGGTAACTGCTGTGCCGATCACGGTGGTTGAGAAAGGACAGGTTGGCGTTGTTACTTCCCAGGACGGGAAACAAATAAGCGGGGGAAGGCTCTTGTCCAAAGCTGTGATGGAACACAGTAATTTTGAAGACGGGGAAGCTTTCCTGAACAAAGGAGGTGAAAAAGGCCCCCAGACGTCTATCCTCCTGCCGGGTAAATACCGTGTCAACACGGCCCTGTTCAAAGTTGAGATCAAGGATACCATTGTCATCCCCGATAAGAAAATCGGGATTGTGGTAGCCCGCGACGGGCAGCCCCTGCCGGAGACCGAATATGTTGCCAAACCGGTTACAGGGCATAATAATTTCCAGGATGTGACTAAGTTCCTTGAAAGCGGCGGACAACGTGGCCCTCAGTTTGACGTACTTAAACCCGGGACTTACTATATCAACCCGATGATGTTCAGCGTGGAACTGGATGATGTGGCGGTTGTTGAGCGCGGACAGGTTGCCGTTGTAGTTTCCAATGTCGGGGCTGAACCTCCCCAGGTAAGGCAGATCACCGACCAGATTGCAAACGAGGAAAAAGAACTCAGCGACATCACCACCGGGGATACAAAGCCTTTGGATAAAAGGGTGGATGTGGGCCTTGAGCGTTATGTCGTCCCCAAGGGGTTCCGCGGGATACAACAGGAAGTGGCAGGTCCCGGGATCTACTACCTTAACCGCAGAGCATATATCGTTTATATCGTTGATACAACAAATATCACCATCGACTGGGATGATTCCAAGGAAACCCGTTTTGATCCCCTGAGGGTAGTCTCACATGATGGTTTTTCAATCAATGTTTCGGTAAAAGTGGTGATTCGTGTTCGTCCCGACCAGGCTCCGTATATGGTGGCCAAGATAGGTTCAATCCAGAACCTCGTCGACCATGTGATCCATCCCATGATAGATTCCAGTTTCCGCAACCAGGCATCAGCCACATCAGCCATGAACTTCATGCAAAACCGCCATGAAGAGCAGCAGAAAGCCGAAGACCGCGCCAGGGCCGAATTAGGGAAATATCATGTTGAACTGGTAAGCGTGCTGATCTGCCAGATCCAGCTGCCCGAAGACCTCATGAAGACCCAGACTGAACGGATCATTGCACAGCAACAGCAGGCTATGTATGCCGAGCAGCAGAAAGCACAGCAAAGCCGTATTTCGATGGAGAAGACCACCGCGGAAGCCAATAAGCAGCCCGACCTCGTGACTTCCGAGATCGACGTGAAAGTAGCCGATAACCTGAAGAAAAAAGCGATACTTCTGGCCGAAGGCGAAGGCGAATCCATCCGTTTGAAAAGGGAAGGTGAAGCCAAGGGTATCGAAGCAGTGGGCCGTGCCGAAGGGGTGGCAATCGAAGCAAAAGGTTCCGCAACTGCCGAAGCCTATGAGAAACAAAAACAGGCCATTGGCGAACAGGGCGTTATTGCCGTGCAGGTCGCAGAGAAGATTGCAAGCGGGAATGTCAAGATAGTTCCTGATACCCTGGTAACCAGTGGTGATGATAACGGGGGGCTCGGACAACTGGTAGCCGGCTTCCTCAGCAAGAAGATCACCGAGACTAAAAAATAATTATTTTTTGACTGCGGATCTCAGATCTCGACGTTCAGTCCGATCCCCGCTGCAACTGCCTTGTCGTAAACCAGCTTGGCGGTTGCGGCATCCTGGATGGCCAGCCCGTTCGATTTGAACAGGGTGATCTCTTTATCATTGACCCTGCCGGGTTTTTTACCGGTGATAAGTTCACCCAGTTCTGCATAAAAATGTTCAGCCGGTATTTCACCTGCATTGACAGGGATCATGATGTCGCCGGCTTCCTTGAAGCAGGCTTCACGGGAATCGCCGACAAACTTCGACCGTTTTACTATTGCGGAATCCAGTTCCCTTGCATTGGGCGTATGGCTGCCGATACCGTTGATATGCGTGCCGTCCTTTACTTTGTTCCCGTCAAATAAAGGGCTTGCCGATGAAGTGGCCGTGACAAGGATGTCGCATTTCATCATCTCATCGGCCGAATATGCTGCAATAATCTCAAGATCAAGTTTAGGTCCCATTTCGGCAATGAATTTTTTCACCGCTTCTTCCGAAAGGTCGTAAACGTAAGCCCTGGAAAGCTTCCGGGCTTCGGCTACCGCCCATAACTGCATCCTGGCCTGCACCCCGGCCCCGAAGATCCCGGCGACCTGGCCCGCGTCCTTCCTGGCAAGGTAATTGGTGGCCACACCGCTGGCAGCGCCTGTGCGGACCGCAGTAAGAAATCCACCGTCCATTATACATATTACATTGCCTGTGGCCGGGTCCTGCAACAACACTTTGCCGATAGTGGTCGGCAGGTTATGCTTTGAAGGGTTGTTTTTATACACGGTGACCACTTTGCATGCGAGAGCCCCCATCTGTATTAGGTAGGCAGGCATGTATAGGGATATGCCGTCGGGAGGGGAGATGGCGGTACGCAGGGGTAGAACTGCCGTGTTCGAGGCCAGTTCGGCGAAAGCCTGTTCTATGGCTTTCATGCAGTCTTTCATGGTCAGTACCGAAGCGACTTCGCTTCTGTTAAGGATCAGTGTCATGGTGTTTTCTTTAAAATAAAAGTTGTCTGATCCTCAAAGGTACGAAAAAACCAGTATTAGAGAATCACCAGTTTCTGGACCCTGGCGTTAGTACCGCATTCAATTTTAACAAGGTAGATCCCTGCAGACAGGCTCCCAAGGTCCAGTGACCGGCTTATGGAAAGTTCCTGTGAATCTATTGTTTCACTGTAACGGGAGATCCCGGTGAGATCAGATATGATGATCGAGACAGGTATTGCTGAAGGTTTACTCACAGATAAAGTTATCCTTCCCGATGAGGGATTCGGCCAAAGTGAAAACGAAAGGCCCTCCCTGCTGAAAACCGGTACACCGTCGCATATTATAAACGTGATGTGTTTGACATCGACCTTGGAACCGGTACAGGGAGCTATGGCATTTGCAGTAAGTGTAACATCCACATTCATTGAGTTTCTGTCGGCGGTTCCCGGGTAATAAGTCGTTTGCAGGCTGGCTGTATTGCTGAAAGTCCCGTCACCTGATGTTGACCATAGTATGGAAGTATAATTGGAGGCGGTTCCGCTCAGAGGAATCTGGACAGTTGGCTCACAGACCATCGTATCTTTTCCGGCATAAGCTTCAGGGGCGGCCTGAACAGTGACGTCCACCGAATCATTTAGCGTACTGGTTCCATCACCGACTTCGACAATGTAGGTTGTATTGGCTGCAGGTGTGGCAACAGGGTTCTGGATGGAGGAAGTAAATCCTGCAGGAACCGAACTCCAGTTATAGGTATAACTTCCTGAGCCACCTGTAACGGCTGCATTAAGCTGAGTTGAACCTCCGCTGCAAAGACTGGAAGGTGTTGCAGAAACAACCAGTGCAAGTGGAGAATTTTCGGCTACGGTTACGGTTTCTTTATGTGTTGTTCCTTCGGTAATAGCAAAAGCGCCATAAAAAGTCACATCGCCGGTGCCTGCGGCAGGCGCAGTCCAGGTGAAAGTCCAGGTGGCCGTTCCGCTGGTCTGTTTTGTACTGTGAGTACAGTATTTTGTCCCTCCAACAAGTTTGCTCCCCGAGCCGGGTATAAGAGTCCCCAACTGGGTCCCCGATGGATTCTGAGGGGAAAGTTCAAAACCTTTACCACCTGAGCCTGTAAAGGTCACAGTGATGTTATAGGTTGCCCCTGCTACATATCCACTCGGGGGAATGTCGGTTGTAAAGTAACCGGAAACGGTTGAGGCAGAACCTCCGTGACATGAAGTGCAGGTATGTCCGTCGCCCGGTGAACCGGTATAACCGGCAGGAGCTCCATTTGAATGGGCAAGAACGGTCGTTCTGCATACTATTATGAACATGATCATAATTAAAGAAATAACAGGGTAAAAGTTTTTCTTCATACGCTTCATTTATTGATTGATCTGAATTTTGTTTCCTGATTTCTAAGACATTAGCTGGTTGCAAAAATATTCAACATCCTGTTAATAAAAAACCGGAAATTGATTGATATAAAAAATTGAACCCGTTGATAAATGTCAACGGGCCAATAGGAGGTTGGCGTTTAATGAAAAGTAAAAAAAATCCCCCCGGTCATAGAAAACCGGGGGGATTTCTGATTATCAGGATTGAGATTTACTGGGAACAGACGAGTGTACCGTCGGCCTTCATTCGCAACCTCTTGTGGTCTTTGTTAAGTCTCAGGTAAACCATAAATTGCAGGCTGTTATCAGCCAGGGTAAACTTTTCTGATTCAGGGCAAACCTGGTATCCTGCATAATTTGCAGTTACAAAATCTTTCACAGCCTGGGGAACATCCGCATACCGGAACCGTTCAGCCTGGAGAAGGTATACATTGGCATTGCTGAAAATTATCTTCAGCGGTGGCAGGGAATCTTTTTTGCCTATCATCACTTCCTTTACGAGTCCGTTAACACAAAGTGAATCATAATCTGCATGCAGGATGTTATATCCCGGCCAGTTGGCGTTGATATAATCCTTGATCACCTGCGAGAGAGAATCCAGAGGAATCCCATGTCCGCCTCCCGGAGGGCCTCCATGCGGAGGATGATGCCTGTGATGCCAGCCATTATCATTAGTATCACCCGGGATACTGTCGCCGGGATGGCCGCCGTTACAATACTGCCTTCCGTCGCCCAGGTAGTTCCCCTCGCTTGAGAAAGCAAGCGCTTCGGTAGTGTTCAGGCTTACTACGTATTTTGCGGTTGAATTGGCCAGGACAAGAATATAATCTATGCTTGCATCAGGATAGTTGAGTTCAACATAATCGGCTGCCTTTGTCGGAAGGGAAACCGTCGTACTTGTTGTGGATGTTGTGCCTGTCTGGTCTTTCTTGCTGCAGGCCCCTATGATCATCACCGCAGTGACAAGCATCAGGAACATTGTTTTTTTCATCGTTGTTGAGTTTAGGTGAAGCCTATCGTTCACGCATCAAGGCATGGCGTCCGTTTCTGTAATCAGTCCCAGAACAGGAGGTAACGATATTTCATGGATTTGTTTTATAGAATAACACAGGAAATTAAAATGGTTGCCCGCCTGCGGTGAATTATTTTATCTATCTAAACGAAGCAGGGTCAGGTGAATTATGCAACAGCAGAATTATTTCGTTTCTTTGTAACGTTTTAGTAAAATCCATGTCTATATTGATCTCCCAAACCATATACTTTATGAAAAAAATTATCGGACTCAGCCTTCTGATCTTCCTGACGACCTCTGCATTTTGCCAGGAAAACCCGCTTTGGATGCGGTATTCTGCAATTTCACCCGACGGTCAAACCATATTGTTCTGTTATAAAGGCGATATCTGGTCTGTACCATCTGCAGGCGGAACCGCCACTCCCCTCACCCTCACCGAATCTTACGAATACTGCCCGGTATGGAGCCACGACGGGAAAACCATCGCCTTTGCATCGGACCGTTACGGGAACTTTGATGTTTTTGTGATGCCGGCTGCAGGAGGTGAAGCCAAACGCCTGACCTATAGTTCGAACAAAGAGCTGCCAAGTGCATTTACCGCCAACAACAAGGATGTGTTTTTTTCTGCTTACCGGCAGGATATCGCCACCAATGCGCAGTTCCCATTGTCGCTGCTGAGCGAGCTTTACATCGTGCCGGTTGCCGGGGGAAAAGTGACGCAGCTGTTGCCCACGCCTGCGCTCAACGCCGTTCCCACATCCACAGGCAATAAAATAATTTTTGAAGATATTAAGGGTTATGAGAATGAATGGCGCAAGCACCATACTTCCGCGATAGCCCGTGACATATGGGTTTATGATTTCAATTCGAAAAAATATACCAAACTGACTGATTTCAAGGGTGAGGACAGGAACCCTGTTTTTGCCGCCAATGATGATGAATTTTACTACCTGAGCGAACAGAGTGGTTCGTTCAATGTGTTTAAAAGTTCGCTTTCAGACCCAACTAAATCAATGGCTGTTACACATTTTAAAACCAACCCGGTGAGGTTCCTCACCCGTGCAAACAACAATACGCTCTGTTTCACATACGACGGCGAGATCTATACGATGCAGCAGGGCGGGGAGCCTAAGAAGGTGAATGTGAAGATCAATGCCGATGGCCGCAGTCCGCAGGAACGCATAAACCCCGTTAACGACGGGTTTACCGAAATGAGGCTGTCGCCCAACGGCAAGGAATATGCTTATGTTTACAGGGGGGAGATCTTCGTGAGCAGTGTCGACGGTGGGTTTACAAAGCGGATTACAAACACTCCCTACCAGGAACGCAACGTGAGTTTCAGTCCCGACGGGCGTTCCCTGGTCTATGCCGCTGAAGTGAATAACAGCTGGGATGTGTACACCGCTTCCATCGCCAGAAAGGAAGAACCGTATTTCTATTGCTCAACCGTGTTGAAAGCCGAACCTCTCATTGCCACCGAAGCCGAGGAGTTCCAGCCCGAATATTCACCCGACGGCAAGGAAGTGGCATACCTTGAGAACAGGGTCGTGCTCAGGGTCTTTAACCTTGAAAGTAAAAAATCCCGCACTATCATGCCGGCCGATGTGAACTATTCATACGCCGACGGGGATCAGTACTATGCGTGGTCACCCGACAGCAAGTGGTTCCTTGTGCAATTCGCCTATCCCGACAGGGTTTTCACTCCTGAAATCGGCCTGGTTTCTGCGGATGGAAAAGGGGAAATAAAAAACCTTACATTGAGCGGGTATGACGATTACAGCCCGAAATGGTCAAAAGACGGGAAGATGTTCATCTGGGGCTGCGACCGCGAAGGGACCCGCGAACAGGGCGGTGGACTTCAGAGTGCCGATGTTTACGGTATGTTCATGACCAAGGCTGCGTTTGATCGTTTTAAATTGTCGAAAGAAGAACTTACCCTTGTCAAGGAACAGGAGGAGAAAGCCGAAAAGGATAAGAAGAAGGACGAGGACAAAGAAAAAAGTACAAAGGACAAAGGACAAAGTACAAAGGACAAGGTACAAAGTACAAAGGGGGATACTGTCAAAAAGGACAGCTCGGCTGTAAAAGTCACTATCGACTGGGACAACCTCACCGAGCGCAAGCTGAAGCTTACCCAGCATACTTCCCCGGCCGGGGACTGGGTGTTGTCGAAAGACTGTGAAAAGCTGTATTACCTTACCCGTTTTGAGAAGGATAATGACCTGTGGATGACGGAGCTCAGGACCAAAGAGACCAAGCTCTTCGCCAAGCTGGGTGCCAGGCAGGCAGGTATGGAAATGTCGGCCGACGGTAAGTTCATTTTGCTTAATGCTGACGGGAAACCTATGAAGATTGACCCCGAAAGCGGGAAAGCCGAACCACTTAAAACCTCCGGCGAGATGCTGATCAAACCTGCCGAAGAAAGGGCATACATCTTTGAACATGCCTGGAGGCAGTTCAAGGAAAAATTTTACGTGGTGGATATGCAGGGGGTGGACTGGGATTCATATTATAAGGTGTATGTGAAGTTCCTGCCGTATATCAATAACAACTATGATTTTGCCGAGATGTTAAGTGAAATGCTGGGCGAAATGAATGCTTCCCATACAGGCTGTGGTTACAGGGCTGGCAAGCCCAACACCGACCAGACCGCCGATCTTGGGCTGTTCTATGATCTCGGTTTTAACGGGAAAGGACTTAAGATCGCTGAAGTAATAGAAGGCGGGCCGGCCGACAAAGCCACTTCAAAGATCAAAGCCGGTTTGATTATAGAAAAGATTGACGGCATCGAAATTAACGACACCATGGATTTTTACAGTTTGTTGAACCGCAAGACCGGTAAACTTACCCTTTTGTCGGTTTATGACCCTGCCTCCGGCAACAGATGGGATGAGAGTGTAAAACCTGTCAGCATTGGCGAGGCCAACGAATTGCTCTATAAACGCTGGGTCAAGAACCGCAGGAATGAGGTTGAACAACTCTCGGGAGGCAAGATAGGTTATGTGCACGTTCGTTCGATGGACGATGCGAGTATGCGTATCGTGTTCGAGGAAGCCCTTGGCCGTAATTTCGAGAAGAAAGCCCTGATTGTTGATACACGCTTTAACGGTGGAGGGAATATCCATGAGCAGCTATCCGATTTCCTGAGCGGAAAAAAATATATAGATATCATTCCCCACGGGCAGTATATCGGTTCAGAGCCTTATGAGAAATGGGTCAAGCCTTCGATTGTAATCATAGGTGAGAGCAATTATTCCGATGCTCATTTGTTCCCTGTTGCCTACAAACTGAAAAATATCGGTAAAACCCTGGGAATGCCCGTACCCGGCACCGGCACTTTCGTATGGTGGGAGTCGCAGATTGATCCCACCCTGGTATTCGGGATACCGATGGGAGGATGGCGCATGCCCGACGGCCGCTTCTGCGAAAACAACCAGCTGGAACCGGATATTAAAGTTGCTAACGACCCCGGTGTACTTGCCTCCGGGCATGATCAGCAGATAGAAGCTGCGGTGAAGGAGCTGATGAAGTAAATGCTTTATTTGTCAACCTTTTTATAATCTTCCTTGTCCTTCTGGACCTTCGGAAGCTCCTTTACCGCTATGGTACGGCCGAAATTCCAGGAAAGCCCACAGTTTACAGCAATTCCGGAGGCGGGATACTTCTCGGCCAGCGCCTGGTCGGGATAATCGCTCCCCGTTGTCCTTACCGGGACTTCCCTTACATAGTCCGTCTCACGCATCTGGGTCGATAAATGCGGGGTCACATCCCATCCGTCCAGTATTGCCGAAGTGACTTTTCGCTTATAATTCATCAGTGAAAGTGAGGTAAACCTTGCTTCAAGGAATACCGAGAAGTTTTTTGAGATCGCAAAATTTACCCCGGCCTCTCCGTAGAGGACAGCCCCCGGCCTGAATGTCGTGGTGGACATTACATCCATTGTTCCGCTGGTAATCGGGTTGATATCAAAGACCAGGTGGGAAGTCCCGGTTTTCATATTCGCTGCAAGCGCTATCCCTGCCCCTATCCCGAGATAAGGCTGAAACCTGTTTGTCAGCTGATGCAGGTCCCTGGTCCCTGAACTCCCTGAAAGGTTGATAAAATACCGGCCTCCAATGGTAATGGTAAGAGGGATCCGGAATTTATTGGAGGGGATTGAACTGGTATGTCCTATCGAGGGATAAGCGGCATACATATCCGCGGATTTTCCGCTGGTATAATTCAGGGATAACACCCCCCAGAAGCTCTTATATGCCCTGATGCCGAAATCCATGTTCACGAGCCAGCCCTCTGCCCATGAACCATAAATCCCGCTTATGGGGTAAGCTCCGTTCTGAGTGGCAGTGTTGATAAGACCCGTCGCAAAGGGGAAATTATATCCCCCTCCCGCCCTCAATGAGAACCTTGGTTCAGGCAAAGTTTCCTGTGCCGTACTCATCACAGCCATTCCTGTAAACAACAGAAAAAATATATGATGTTTCATACTATCCAGTTTTAAACCATTCAAATTCAAGCCCTAAATTACTTCAAAAAATAAAAAACCGTTAGCGTTAATACCTTTTTATTTTCTAAATTTTCAAACTGAATTGGCATGAACTCCCGGGCCGGGTTCAGCCCCGGATTGAAGAGGAATTAATCGGGTAAATTCAAGATGTTGATTTTTTCAACAGATGTTGATTTTTTCAACACAGCGCTTTATGTTCTGTAATTCAATTCTTTAGAGAGATATTCTATCCTTTGTGTTGATTTATTCAACACTCACTCCTGTATATTTTATATACACACTTCAGTTAACATCCTGATTTAGTTTTACTTATATGGTCAAATTATCTTTGGCACTATTATTGCATATATAAATAGGTATAAACAATAGTAAACAAGATCTGAAATCATCACCATCTCTAATTCTAATCAATCCATGAAAGCAAAAGTATTCACCCTCGTAATCCTACTCATCCTGATCTCGGCAGGTCCACTCAGCAGTAAAGAACTCTCAGGCTCAGATAACAAAGCCACCCTCACAGTTTACAGCAATCCTGTCTTGGTTAGCCTGACCTCGGCCTGGGCAAAAGAATATTCAAACACCAATCCCGGTATCACCGTCAGGGTGGTAGAAACCTCTAAGCCGGTAGTTGCAGGTATTGAAGAAACAGGAGGGAATCTTTGTTTTGTTCCTGCCGGCAATACACCTGATGAGAATAAAACAGAAGGGTTCAGGCTGGTTGTGGGCAGGGATGTGTTTGTACCGGTCATAAACAGAAATAATCCTTACACAACCGATATTGAGAAGCAGGGTATTTCGAGGGATGCCCTGGCAGGCAGCCTATCAGGCAGGCAAGCCATGCAATGGGGTACGCTCCTGAATAACAAGTCGCAGTCGGCAGTGCATTATTTCATTCTGGATGATGCTGCCGCAGCATCTGCCCTGGCTGAATACCTTGGTTCCGGGCAGTCTGTGAAAAACAAGATGAAGTCTTTGAACAAAGCAGAGCTGATATCCGCAGTGGAAAAAGATATTTATGCCATTGGTTTTTGCAGGCTCAATGATGTCCTGACACCCGACCAGCAGAATTTCACATCGGATATCCGGTTAATGCCACTTGACAAGAACGGGAATGGAAGGATGGATTATATGGAGAAGATCTATGATAATCCCCGGGATTTTTCAAGGGGAGTATGGATCGGGAGATATCCCAAAGCTCTTGGAAGGAATATTTATGTTGTTTCGGGCATGAAACCGACAAACCAGGCCGAAGTAAATTTCCTTGGGTGGGTTCTTACCAAAGGACAGACCGTTCTGAATTCAAACGGATACACTGATCTTCTGGCCAGTGAAAGACAGTCACAGATCACCAGGCTCATCGAGGCCCCGCCGGTTACAGCTGCCGTTCAGGAAGCCAGGCCTTTATGGAGAGTTGTTTTCACGATCGTGATTTTCCTGGTCCTTCTTGGCGTAGTAATTGAGCTTGTTATAAGCAAGTTCATGAAAACCAGTAATGTTACCTCAGGCTTGCTGCAGGGCAAGCAGGAAGGCTTCAGCGAAAGCAGCGTGGTCATCCCTAAAGGATTGTATTTTGATAAAACCCATACCTGGGCATTTATGGAGAAGGACGGCAGGGTAAAAGTCGGCATCGATGATTTCCTGCAGCATGTGACAGGCCACATAACCAGCATCGGAATGAAAAGTCCCGGGGTTAAGGTAAATAAAGGCGATCAGCTTTGCGTAATGATACAGAAAGGAAAGCATTTAATTGTTAATTCCCCTGTTTCGGGCGTAATCAGGGAACAGAATCCCGTGTTATTTGCCAATGCGTCACTGGTTAATGATTCCCCTTACGGCGAAGGATGGGTTTGCATCATTGAACCAAGCAACTGGATCAGGGAGATCGGGTTCCTTTCTATGGCCGATAAGTACGGTACATGGCTGAAGTCTGAATTTGCAAGGCTAAAAGATTTTCTTGCCTCTGCACTTCAGCCTAACTCACTTGTGCTGTCGCATATCGTCATGCAGGACGGGGGCTCAGTGAATGACCATGTTCTTGCAGATCTCGGTCCCGAAGTATGGGAAGACTTCCAGACCAGGTTCATGAATACTTCCATATAGGAAGTCCTGCCGGGTAACACGAGCCCCGGAAGAAGTTTACAAACTTTGCAACATATAATCTGACCCGGTAAAAGGGATATTTACCTGGCACGCAAAAAAACCGGTTTCAAATTACCGGTTTTTTTGTACTTTAGTACTCCTGCTATCCAAAGCTACTGCCATTAACCAAAATTGATCCTTAAATGAATTTCTTAAGCAAAAAAGGGAATAAAACCATCACGTCAAAAAGTATCTTTAAACGATATGTGAAGATCCGTTCTTCGATTTACAGCAGGGTTGTCTTCATCATCATGGTTGCTTCAGTACTGCTCTTTGTTTCGTTCAGCATCATTTTTCGTTCGGTCAACGAGGAATACCTTAATACTGTGATCCGCCAGAACGGGAATAACATTGGCTCGATCGTTGAAGGTTCCCTGTATCATTCCATGCTTGAGAACGATAAAAGCACCCTTCAGAATACCCTTGACGTTATCAATACCATGCCGGGAATTGATGAAGTGAATATGTACGACAACGAGGACAACCTTGTTTACACCTCTATTCCTTCCGACACCAGTCGTCACCACAGCAACCCCAATTGCCTCAGCTGTCATGATGATCTCAAACAGATCTTTCCCGGCAAAGGAAAGCATTACAAGATCATCAATGCCCGCAGCGACTGTAAAATGAATCATACGGATAACAGCAGCCGACACCTTCTGATCAAACTGCCAATTCTGAATGAAAAATCATGCTATGAAAGCTCCTGTCACGCCCACACGGCAAAGGAAGAGATCCTTGGGTCCCTTATAATCAAGATACCCCTCTCCGACCTTGATTCCGCCGTGCAGAAATCGTCTACCGAGTTTTTCCTCCTTGCCATCTTTACCACTTTCTGCCTGGTGGGGTTCCTTATTTTTTTCACCAGGCGAAGGATTAAAAAACCATTGAATGAACTGGTCAGGGCAAGCACTTCCGTTGCCAATGGGGATACCAGCACAAGGCTGGAGATTAAACCGGACCAGCTCGACGATATGAATGCGGTTTCAAGGGCGTTCAATAATATGCTCGACAACCTGCAGGCGGCAACCAACGAACTTGAAAACTGGTCGCAGCAACTGGAATACAAGGTCCAGAAAAAATCAGAGGAACTGAGTGCCGCCCAAAACGAACTCATCCATATCGAACGCCTTGCTTCACTGGGGAAACTCTCATCCTCGGTAGCCCATGAAATAAATAACCCCTTATCGGGTATTCTCATTTATGCCAAGCTGATTCATAAACAACTCAGCAATCCCGAAGTATCTGAGAGCAAAAGGGAAACCATGCTTAAACACCTGAAACTGATTGAAAATGAAGCAAAGCGCTGTGGGGATATAGTCAAAGGCCTCCTTGACTTCTCTAAAAAAGACCAGGAAGATTTCGAGCCGAAACATCTGCATGAGATACTCCGGGAGACTTACGAACTTATGACCCACCCGATTAAAATTGCAAATATTCATTTTTACCTGGATCTTACAGCCACCTCAGATCTCATATACTGCAGCCCAAACCAGATAAAGCAGGCATGCGTTGCCATGCTGGTCAATTCAACCGAAGCTGTCCATGAGAACGGTGAGATCATCATCCGGAGCATAAACACCAATGAAGATACCGTCAGGTTTGAAATAGTAGACAATGGCATAGGGATCTCTGCGGATGACATCCCCCATATTTTCGAACCTTTCTTCTCGACCAAGCAAAATGCCAGCGGTATCGGACTTGGGCTCTCGATTGTCCATGGAATCATACAGAATCATAACGGCAAGATCCAGGTCAGGTCAGAACCCGGGCATGGCACAACATTTACAATTTCTTTACCTTTGATCAGTAACTCAGGAAACTAACATATGGCCAGGAAAATCTCAATATTGGTTGTTGATGATGAAGAATCTGTCAGGGATTCGTTGAACAACTGGTTCACCGAGGACGGCTACCGGGTTGAATGCGCTGAAAATGCGAAAAAAGCATTGTCACTGCTTGAAACCGAAAATTTCGACATCATCCTTGCTGATATCAAGATGCCCGGGATGGACGGGCTTGAAATGCTGAGGCGAATCAAAGCTCTTAAAAAAGATGCCATCGTCATCGTCATGACCGCCTTCGCCTCGGTGAATACTGCTGTGGTAGCTTTAAAAGACGGGGCATATGATTATGTCACAAAGCCTTTTGACCCGGATGACCTTTCCCACCTTATCAGGAACGCTTCAAAGCAGATCGAACTGTCGCAGGAAAATGAGAACCTGAAAACCAGCGTGGTAATGCTTGAGAATGTGGATGACCTTATCGGGAACAGCGAACCCATGAAGCAGGTGCTGAAACAAATCGAAAGCATGTCACAGACAAACTCATCGGTTATCATTTTCGGTGAGAGCGGAACAGGCAAAGAGCTTATTGCAAGAGCAATACATTCCAATTCACTCAGGAAATTCTATCCGATTGTAAGTGTACCCTGCGGCGCTCTTACCGACAGCCTGCTTGAAAGCGAACTCTTCGGGCATGAGAAAGGAGCATTTACCGGGGCTATGTTTAACCGTAAAGGCAGGTTCGAGATGGCCGACAGCGGAACTATCTTTCTCGATGAAATCGCAACCATCTCTGCAAAGATGCAGGTGGAACTTTTACGGGTGCTTGAGACTAAGACCTTTGTCAGGGTTGGAGGGAATAAGGAGATAGCTTCCGATTTCAGGGTCATCTGCGCAACCAATAAAGACCTTAAAAGCATGGTGGAACAGGGGACTTTCAGGGAGGACCTGTATTACCGTTTGAATGTGGTGACTATCAACGTTCCGCCTCTTCGTGAGAGAACAGGGGACATTCCTTTGCTTGTGGATTATTTCATTAAAAAATACTGCACCACCATGAACAGACCCCTTCTGACCATAGATGATGCGGCACTGCAGCGGATGATGGAATATCCATTCCCCGGGAATATCCGTGAGCTTGAGAATATGATAGAGAGGGCGATCGTTGTCGGGAACGGGAAAAAGATTGCACTCAAAGACCTGCCTTTCGGCAAGGATACCATCGATAATTCTATAGAAAGCCTGGATGACTTTGAAAAGGAGTTCATCCGCAAGATCCTTCTGAAATACAGCTGGAACATTACCCGTACGGCAAAAGCACTGAAGGTGGACCGGGTTACCCTGTACAACAAGATCAGGAAATATGAGCTCAAACCCGGTGAATAAAACATCTGCATGAGAGCGAGAAGGGATTACCCGGCAGGCGTTCCTTTAAACTGAACCTTCCCCAATGAATCAACAAAACATTACATTGATCTCATTCGGGTATTTTGGCAGGCAATTTCTTGACAATATTGTTTCAGCCGTTGCCCTTGAGTACAGGTGTAATGTAGTGGTTAAGGAATCGCGCATGGACCTGAGCGATTTTTTTGACCCCTCAAGGAGACAATATAACGGGAATAAATTATTGCAGACCATAAACAGCATGGCCACACCAGGATCCCTGAAAACCCTGGGCCTGTTCAGCGTTGACATCTTCATACCCATTATGACGTTTATCTTCGGGCAGGCACTATTGAACGGTCATGCCGGGATTGCCTCCCTCTTCCGTTTAAGCAATGAACGCTATGGCATTGAACCCGACGACAATCTTCTGCTCGAAAGATTCACCAAAGAAGTGATCCACGAGCTGGGCCATACCTTTGGATTGATCCACTGCATTACACCCGACTGTGTAATGCGTTCCAGCACTTATGTTGAAGATATCGACCAGAAAGATCAGCATCTTTGTCAGAACTGCCGGCGTAAGCTGGAAGCGGCTATTGCAGCCCAATGAAAATCATGGTGGGAAACCTGTTCAGCCCCGGTAATAATTTATAAGATCATTCGTGGATGAATCATGTTGCAGGAGCCTGCCCTTGTCCTGAAGCTCAGGGATGATTTTCATAGCAAGCACTTTCCCGAGTTCAACCCCCATCTGGTCGAAGGGATTGATCCCCCAGACCACGGCCTGGGTGTATACCGCATGTTCATACATGGCGACCAGCTTGCCCAGGTTCGCCGGTGTTAGTTTTTCCATGAAGAACACCGACGACGGCCGGTTCCCCTCAAACACCTTATGCGGCACGAGGTTTCCCTGCACACCTTCGTTTTTTACTTCTTCGACGGATTTCCCAAAGGCGAGGGCCTCGCCCTGTGCGATCATATTTGCGATGAGATAGTCCTGGTGAAACGGAAGCGGGTTCAGTGAATTCCTGAAGCCTATGAAATCACATGGAATGATGGAGGTTCCCTGGTGTATAAGCTGGTAAAACGAATGCTGTCCGTTGGTTCCCGGTTCTCCCCAGTAAACTGCCCCGGTATTGTAATCTACCCGGCTGCCGTCAAGCGTGACATGTTTTCCGTTGCTTTCCATGGTAAGCTGCTGCAGGTAAGCCGGGAATCGTTTGAGGTAGTTCTCATAAGGCAGGACGGCCTGCGAGCTGAACCCGAAAAAATCAATATACCAGATCCCCAGGAGGCCCATGATCACAGGGATGTTCTTTTCGAGCGGCTCAGTGCGGAAATGCTCGTCCACCTGGTGAAAGCCATCCAGCAGCAAATAAAAATTATCAGGCCCTATAGCAAGCATGGTCGATAATCCGATAGCCGAATCCATGGAGTACCTTCCTCCCACCCAGTCCCAGAAGCCAAACATATTGGCGGTGTCGATACCAAAGGCTGCTACTTCCTTTTCGTTGGTGGAGACAGCAACAAAGTGTCTTGCAACAGCCTTCTCATCTGCCAGCTTGTCAAGCAGCCATTTCCTTGCCGTGCGGGCATTGGTCATGGTTTCAAGGGTAGTAAAAGTTTTGGATGAAACAATGAAAAGGGTTTCTCCGGGATCGAGTTCCTGAACCGCTTCCGAGAAATCATTCCCGTCAATGTTTGAGACAAAACGGAAAGTAAGATCCCTGCTGGAGTAAAATTTCAGGGCTTCGTAAGCCATGACCGGGCCGAGGTCTGATCCCCCGATCCCGATATTGACTATATTCCTTATCTGTTTCCCTGTAAATCCTTTCCATTCCCTACTGCGGATGCTGTTTGAAAAGCGGCTCATCTTCTCAAGGACTGCATGTACCTCAGGAACCACATTATGGCCGTCAAGCATGATGGTTGATCCTTTCGGGGCCCTTAATGCAGTATGCAGCACGGCCCGGTTCTCGGTGATGTTGATCTTTTCGCCCGAGAACATGGCCTTGATCCTTTCGCCCAGCTCTCTTTCCCGGGCAAGGGCGAAAAGCAAAGCCATGGTTCCGGAAGTGACCCTGTGTTTTGAATAATCAAAATAAATCCCAACGTCCTGCAATCGGAAACGTTCAGCCCTGGAAGGATCTTCGCTGAACAGGGTCCTGAGGGAAATGTCTTTAACAGCCCGGAAGTGGTTTTCAAGCGACTTCCAGGCGGGTGATTCAGTTAAACGGTTTTTCATCCTGTATGGGCAGTTTTATTTCGCCAGAGTACTCAGGGCAGTCTGCCATGCGGGGCGTGCTGTAGCCCAGTTGCCTTTAAAAGCTGAACTGTTGATGTTCGACTCAAGCGTACTCGTCACACCGGCAACGCTTTTTAAGGTATTTGCCGTTTTGGCATCCTTAATCCATTTGTCTTTTACTTTGGCCCATCCTGCATCCATCGCTGAAGGCAGTATTCCGCTCTGTAATGACTGCAATGCCGAAGAAGCGCCGGAAGCATCCTTGATATTATTTACCTTGTTGACGAATGCACTTTTATTCTTTTTAAAAGAATCGGTTAGGGATTTATCGGAAATGTTGTTGGTAAGCTGCCCGATCAGGCTTCCGATATTGGCCTGGCTGGTTGCTTTATCAACTTCAGTTTTAGTACTCTGTTCTGCTTTTTTTACATCATTGGATGTTGGAAGCTTAAGGTCCTGTGCATGCATGGTAAATGCAAAAAAGACCAGGCAGATTAACAATGCGGATGTTCTCATAAAGTTCAGGTTTTAAGGTTAAACATTGTTTGATATCGTAAAGATAATAAGAAACGACCAAAAGTCAAGTGTTCAGGCCTCTGCTTAGATATAATCCCCAAATCATCAGTAAATTCGAAAATGTGAACTAATTTTGAATCTTTGTCACCATTAATACTTAAACATATGAACTCAGCATCGAGACTTTCCCTGTTTTCCCTCCTGTTTTGCCTTTTCTGCCTTACAGCCAGGGGGCAAGACCAATTCACTCCCTATGATGATCTCCCCGGAATCGTCAGGAGCTATAAACCGTCATACAGTGATGATTTCCCAGCCTGGGCCGGGATGCTGTATAAATCGCCTGTGAATTACAACGACATCAACCGTGAGTTCAGCACCTGGATGGCAGCTCACCCGGGGGAAGAAAGCGCCATTATAAGGTATTTCCAGATATGGAGCAGGGCCGTTGAATCCTATGCCCTTTCCGACGGAACGATTGTTCTGCCCGATATGGAAAAGTACAACCGTGAGCTGCATGAAACCCAGGTAAAGGCAATCCAGGGGACAAAAAGCTCTCAGACCTCAAATTCCGACTGGACTTTTTTAGGGCCAAAGGAGACTTACTGGCTCAATGAATCAGGATCGCCTTCGGCTCCGGGTTCATGTCCCTGGCAGGCCAACGTTTACTCATTTGATGTTGCCGCTTCCGACAATAATATTATATATTGCGGCACCGAAACAGGTTTTATAAACAAGACCACCGACCAGGGAATGAACTGGTCTTTACTGTCACCCGGGTATTATTTTGGAGGATCTGTAACAGCCATTGCAGTCCATCCTTCCAATCCAAATGAAGTGTATGCTGCAGCAGGCAACCAGGTGCACAAGACTACCGACGGAGGTGCGACATGGACTCCCCTTCTGTCTTCGGGCAGTCTTTTTTATGCCGACCGCCTCAGGATTGACGCCACAGACCCCCAGAAAATACTGGCTGCTTCAGGCAGCGGCCTTTTTATCAGCACCAACGGCGGATCAAGCTGGACCCAGAAATGGACTGCCCCGGTTTATGATGTTGAGATAAAGACAAACGACAATTCCATGATTTTCGCCCTGACCAAATCGGGCGGAAATTTTTCGATCATCACTTCCCAGGATGGAGGATTTTCATTCCAGGCCCAGTCTTCGTTCCCTTCATCCTATGCTGAATCAAGCGGGGGACTTCTTGCAGTGTCTCAGGCAAACCCGAATTCCCTCCTCGCCGTTTTACTTAGTTCCGGCAATACACCCTACCTGTTTAAAGGAACGCTTAGCGGAAGCACCTGGAACTGGTCCCTCCTGGCGACCGGCAATACCGGGAGCTTCCCCATGGACAATGGCCAGGGCTATTTCGACCTGGTGCTCGATAATTCCCCGGTCGATGCCAACATCATACTGGTAGGTACAACAACCCTTTACAAATCGGTGAACGGGGGCAGCACTTTTACTGCTGTTGGCGGATATGCAGGCAACTTCAGTATTCATCCCGATATACAGGATATAAAAATGCTGCCGAATGGCAATACCTGGGTTTCGACAGACGGGGGCATGAATTACACCACTGATAATTTTACTGCCCAGACAAATTATTTTGTAAGGGTGAATGGACTGGCAGGCTCCGATATGTGGGGGTTTGACCAGGGCTGGAATGAAGATATTGTAGTAGGTGGAAGGTACCATAACGGGAATACCGCCCTGGCCGATTTTTATCAGCCCAAAGCACTGCGGATGGGGGGCGCGGAATCTCCTACAGGCTGGATTCTGCAAGGCAAAAGCCGGTATGTTGCGTTCAATGACCTGGGGAATGGCTGGATCCTTCCTTCAACTGCCGAAGGCAAGCCCGACGGCCGGTTTATCTTCAGCAAGTATCCCAATATGGACGAATATGGTGGGAGGAGGGGTAACATGGTCTTTCATCCCAACTACTATGGGACGGTTTACCTGGGTGAAGGCACGGGCTTCTGGAAAAGCATCGATATGGGTGTGACCTGGGACTTAGTACACAATTTTATCGACGAGGTAAGGTATTTGCAGATCAGTTATAGCAACCCCGGTGTTTTCTACGCAGATATAGTGAACCGGGGCTTGTATAAAAGTACTGACGGAGGGGTCAGCTGGGTTTCAAAACCTTCCCTTACTTCACCTCCCAACGGAACTTCAAACTGGAAGGGAAAACTCTTTTTTGCTGTCTCCCCGTATAATGAAAACGTGGTCTATGCCTGCCTGCAGAACGGAACCTGGTCGGCCGATCTCGGCAAGGTATTCAGGTCAACCGACGGAGGGGATACCTGGACTGACTGGACAGGAAGCGTCGTTGAATACCTGAAGTGTATCAACATTCAACCAACCGCATCCGGGCAGGACCTGGTGTATCTCTATACCCAGGCAAAAAACGGACATCAAGCTAAAGTGTTTTCCAGGAAAGAAGGGATGAGCGACTGGGAATCATACGACAATAATTATCCCGCGGGAATGGACGTAAACCTTGCATTGCCGTTCTTCAGGGACGCCAAACTGCGTTCGGCTGGCAACTGCGGGGTATGGACATCTCCCATGCAGGAAACTGATTTCAAACCCATCGTCAATCCCTGGGTTGAAAAAGCTCATTACGACTGCATGACGGATACCCTGTATTTTGATGATCATTCCATACTGGATCATACCGGGGCCGCCTGGCACTGGAGCATAAACCCGGCACCGGCATGGATCGAGAACCCCGATATCAGGAACCCAAAGGTTGTCCTTGGCAACCCCGGAAGCTACGATGTAAGCCTTACTGTCACTCAAAACGGCCAGGCTTACGCCCGCTCAATACCGGGGATGGTAACGGCAACAACCTGCCCTTCAATTTACGATTGCAACAATCCCGATGTCCTTCCTAAATCCATATGGTCGCTGCTTTATGTCGACAGCGAAGAAGTGAACGACCCGGGCTATGCCGTCATGAGCTTCGACGATGACCCTTCCACCATCTGGCATACCGCCTGGAGTACTGGTGATGTTCCTTATCCCCATGAAATACAGATAGGTCTTGGGCAGGAGTACTGGATCAGTAAGTTCACCTATCTTACAAGGCAGGACGGTGAAAACGGCCGTATCAAGGATTATGAACTCTATATCGGCGATGATACGCTTAACTGGGGGACGCCTGTAAAAACAGGGCAGTTCGTGAATACCAGCGCACCCCAGACCGTGGTCCTCGATTCTGCAAAAGCAGGAAGGTTTTTCCGTTTCAGGGCCCTCTCGGAAGTAAACGGGAATCCCTGGGCATCGGCCGCTGAATTCAGCATGGTGGGCTGTGTTGACTACCCGGCAGGCACTGAAAAAATACCTGCAGCGAACAACCTTACAGCCTTCCCCGTTCCCACCGATGGCTGGGTTAATCTAAGCCTCCCCGCGGGGGAGGGTTTTAATTACAGGCTGGTATCTTCGGCGGGACAGGTAGTTGAACAGGGGACCATCGAACATCCCGCAGCAACATACTCTCTGAGTCTTGCGAAAAGGCAGGCCGGGGTTTATTATTTCATGCTGACGGATAAATCAGGAGTAACTTACAGGATCAAAGTATTAAAGGAAGACTGATTATTTCAGGCCCGGTGGCCTGATAGCTCCTCTTCCGAATCCAGGGCATCCACCAGTTCGGACATCAGGGTCAGTACCCTTTTTGATTTTGCTTTGCCCAGGTGTTTTTCGACCTGTTTCTTCAGCAATTCGTTGGTTTCCCATATTTGAATGAGCGTCTCCGCTCCTTTGTCGGTGAGGGTGATAATATTGCAACGGCTGTCATTCTCATTCACCTGGATGACGATCAACCCGAGCTCCAGCATTTCTTTTACCAGCTTGCTCATGGCCTGCTTCGAGACTTTTGCCCGTTTTGCCATCCCGCTGTTTGAAACACCCTCAAGGCCGATGGTGGCCAGGAGATGAATATGGCTTGGCCCAAAGGAATGCAGCCCGACTTTTGGCCAACGGCTTTCACCCCATACGGTCAGGTGCCGGTATAACAAATAGATCAGGCGGCCAACGCTTTCTTCCTTCGCGGGTCTTTTTTTAAGAAGTTTTTTTCGGACTGGTTTTGAGAGCATAAGAAATCTTTATAAAATAATAGTCAACTTCATTGTCTATTATTCGTCAACTTAGTTTACTTTTGCAAAAATATAAAAAACCATTTACATGGACACTGATTCCGGAAAAGAAAGAAAAATGGGGAAAAAAATACTGCCCAGGATCATAATCAGCACGGTTATCATTATTGGCTTGATATATCTCAGCAAGGAAGTCTGGTATGCCATTCATCATGAAGAAACCGACAATGCCCAGGTTGAGATGAGGCTGGTTCCAATCCTTTCAAGGGTTTCAGGATATGTGGATAAGATTTATGTGGATGACTATGTGAGCGTGGAAAAGGGGCAGCTGCTTATGGTGGTTGATTCCACGGAACTCAGGCTGCAGCTCCAGGAGATGCAGGCTGATTTCAGCCAGTCATTATCGGATATCGAAAACGCAAAAGCATCACTTACCAATGCCGATGCCTCCCTTTCCTCGGCAAAGTCCAACCTTGAAGTCAGCAGGATAAGACAGTCCAAAGCAGCCAATGACCTGAACCGTGACAAAAAACTGTTTGAAGGGAATGCCATCACCAAAAGGCAGTTCGACGACAGCCAGTCAATTTTCGATGTGACGACCAAACAGCTTGAAACAAGCCAGCTGGATGTCAGGGTTGCCGAAACAAGGCTGGAAGTCCTGCGATCACTCGTGGGCAAAGCCCAGGCCCAGGCTGATGTTAAAAAGGCCCGCATCGACCAGCAGAAACTGAAACTTTCCTATTGCAGTATTTATGCAATAGCCGACGGCAAGCTTGGAAAAAGAAATGTCGACCAGGGGCAATTCATCCAGTCAGGCACCCCGTTGTTTACCATCGTGAACACCGAAAGCCGTTGGGTGGTGGCAAATTTCAAAGAGAACCAGGTTAAAAACCTCTACCAGGGACAGGTTGTTGCCATTAAAATTGACGGTTATCCCAACCTGGATGTCCAGGGAAAGATTATTTCGCTCTCCGATGCAACGGGAGCCAGGTTTTCACTTCTTCCCCCGGATAATGCCACAGGAAATTTTGTGAAAGTGACCCAGCGCATACCGATCCGCATCGAGATCATTGATGCAGGAAAATATAAAGACATTCTCCGTGCCGGCATGAGCGTGGTAGTTTCAGCCCATATCTGATTCAGTTTATGTCGACCCTGGGCAGAGCAGCAAAGATCATTATCGCCATTACGACGATCTCGGCAGCCATTATGGAGCTGATCGACACTTCGATTGTGAATGTCGCTCTCAACCAGATGGCCGGTAACCTCGGCGCTTCCATCGAGGATATCGCCTGGGTGATTACATCCTATGCCATCGCTAATGTGATCATCATCCCAATGACCGGTTTTTTGGCTGCCTTTTTCGGGCGCCGCAGGTATTATCTGGCTTCCATCGTCATCTTTACCATTGCATCCATTTTCTGCGGAATGTCGGTCTCGCTCTGGCAGATCGTTTTATGGAGGTTCTTACAGGGGCTTGGGGGAGGCGGTCTTCTTTCAACTTCACAATCCATCCTCTTTGAAACCTTCCCCGGTAAACAAAGGGGACTGGCAGCTGCCCTGTTCGGCATGGGTGTTGTTCTGGGCCCCACACTGGGTCCCACGGTTGGCGGCATGATCATCGACAGTTACTCCTGGCCCCTCATATTTTACATCAACGTTCCCTTTGGTATTATTGCAAGCATCCTTACATACCGGTTTATCCCAAGGGGATTCGACATCCACATAAAACCAAAAATAGACTGGAGCGGGATCTTCCTTCTGACCATAGGAATCGGGTCCCTGCAGTATGTCCTTGAACGGGGAGAGCACGAAGACTGGTACGACTCCAAATTGATCATCTGGTTCACCGTAACAGCGGTGGTCGGGCTTGTGACCTTTATCTGGTGGGAACTTAAGCAGAAAGAACCCGTTGTAAACCTGCGTATTCTGAAGGACCGCAACCTTGCACTTACAACTTTGCTGACCTTCATCGTGGGGTTTATTTTATTCACTTCGGTGTTTATCTTCCCCCTGATGCTGCAAAGGGTGCTTGGATATACTGCTTATGAGACCGGTCTGACCCTGCTTCCGGCATCCATCCTTTCACTCTTTTTCATGCCCTTCATAGGCAGGGCTCTTTCGGCTGGCACCCCTCCCAAAATTTTTGTCGGTATAGGGTTTATTACTCTTATGGGCTTTGGCATCCTGATGTCGAGGGCTGATATGAATGTGTCATCGGGATTTTTTGCCCTGCCTCTGATGATCAGGGGTGCCGGGCTGGCCTGCCTGTTTGTCCCTTTGAATGCTATGGCTGTCGCCGGATTACAGCCCCGGGATATCCCGCAGGGGGTCGCTCTGAACAATATGATGCGGCAGATGGGAGGGTCTTTTGGCATTGCCATAATTAACAATTACGTCGCACACCGTGTCGCAGTTCACCGCATGGACCTGATCAGCAATATTTACAGCGGAGGGCAGATGTTCACCGAACGATATAACCAGGTTTACCAGGGGCTGCAGGCGAAACTGCCGCTGGCAGCCAACCTGCAGCAACAGACCTACCAGGTGATTGAACTTTCGGTGATGAAACAGACCTATATGCTGAGCTATCTTGATGCCTTCCTTTATGCAACCCTGTTTATTTTAATTGCTTTCCCACTGATCTTCATCACTAAAAACAGGAAGATATTCGGAGGACCGATTGCAGCGGCAAGTGAAGCGCATTAGAATATCGAATATCGAACATTGAATGTTGAATGTCGAACTGAATTATTGTTAGGCGAGGCCGAAATGAGCATACAAATGAAATTAAAAATAGGTGAGAATAACGAAGAATTAAGAATGTTGATAAACTCAATAGTATGAGAGCGTTTTTTTATATAATCGCATTTTGCCTTTTTGTGCAGACTATGAAGGCCCAGGAGATCCCGGTACCGGCTGCATTGAAGCACTTTGTAGACCAGTCGTTCCAGAAATATCCCAGGGTGGCCGAGATGACCGACATGGTGCGCATAAGTGAGGTCAGGGTAAGCCTCGGCAAAGCAGGATACCTGCCAATTGCCGGGGTCAATTTATCCTATAATCGTCTTTATCCCACCCCGGCCATAGAGATCCCCATGGGCTCAACGGTTCAGTCCTTCAGAGTGGCGCCGGCTGATAATTATAACGCCTCTGTAAGTATTGCCCAGCCTATTCTCGACCTTAGGACCCCGGCGGCAGTGAATAAGGCAAAAAGTGATCTTGAAACGTCAAAGGACAATCTTGACGGCTTCAAGATCCAACTGGCATACCAGGTGGCCCAGATCTATTACTCCATCATTTTTCTCAATAAGAGCCTCACCGTTCAGAAAGAACAGATCAGCCTACTTGAGTCAACCCTGCAGCAGATCAATGTGAAAGTGAATTTCGGAGATGCCCTGAAATACGACCTGGTATCAACCCAGGTAAAATATACAAATGCCGAAAATTTTTATACCGACCTGCAAACCCAGCTGGGTAAGCAATATAACCTCCTGGGCATGCTCACCGGGATCAGCGGCAACGGGTATCTCAATGATACCGTGGTGAACCAGTCGACCTTCAGGGTGGCAACCGACTCCGTCCTCGCTATTGCCATACAAAATAACCCGGAGATAAAGATAGCATTTGACAAGATCAAATCGGCCGGCTGGGATATCGTTTCAGCAAACCGCCTGCGGATGCCCCTGGTCAATTTCCAGGCGGGACTCGGATATAAGAATGGCTTCATGCCCGACATTGATCCCATGACGTTCAACTATTCCGTGGGAGTAGGTCTTACCGTTCCTATTATTTCAGCAGCCCGCCCCGCCCTTCAGAAAAAAC
>Ga0316219_1000139_pt1 | contig 110200 bp, 76 predicted proteins | sample TBH18003PmetaG_FD_203635 | JGI IMG/M metagenome (GOLD analysis project Ga0316219, IMG submission 203635) | Freshwater microbial communities from Trout Bog Lake, Wisconsin, USA - TBH18003P | ecosystem: Environmental > Aquatic > Freshwater > Lake > Hypolimnion/Profundal zone | place: USA...
TAGATGAAAAATTGTCATGTACTAAGAGAAATTAATTATTAATTAAATAATTATTCAAAAATGCCAAGTATTAAATTCACTGCTGCAGAGCTTGAGTTCTTAGTGGGACAATACGAGCTTGAACTTATTGAGGCCGAAAAATATATAGCTGAAATAAAAAATATTCTCAAAAAATTAGGTGTAATTATAAAAGATATTCCCCAAAAAAATGAATTGAAAAAGAAAAGGGGAAGAGGCCGTCCAGCCAGGGTTAGTATTACCGGAGAAAACCTTTCTCCCGCCGAAAAACAAGTTGAGGCTTCAAAGAAGAAAAAGGGCAAACCGGGAAGGCCGAAGAAAAGAGGTCCTAAAAAGGGATCAAAACGTAAGACGGCTGGGGAACTGAAGCCCGCTGTAAAAGCCCCGGCCGAAGAAAAACCATCGGAAGCATAGACTGCGAATTATGAGGCCCGGTATCATGCCGGCCCTTTTTTATATGCATGAAATTCTGTGCTTTCTATTTCCTAATTCAAATAATTGTTGTAATTTTGCGCCCTGATTTAAAAATAACATCAATTAATTAATAGTTCAATCCATGGCCAATCACAGAAGTTCGGAAAAACGTATCAGGAATACTAAAACAAAAAGAACAGCAAACCGTTACCAGGCAAAAACTGTACGTAATGCTGTAAAGACTTTGCGTGCAACCGAGGAAAAAGAAACTATTCAGAAAGATTTGCCAAAAGTTATCTCACAGATAGATAAACTTGCAAAAAAGACTGTGATCCACAAGAATAAAGCTGCCAATCTGAAGAGCAAGCTGATGAAGAAGGCTAATAAAGCCAAGACTGCCTGACAAACTCCTGTCTAAGCCCTGTCTTTTTTCCGGGTCCAGCGAAATCCCCTGAACGATAACCTCTGAATATAGGTTTTAAGATGTCTTTCCTTTTTCCTTGGATAGATATCGTCGATCTTTATCATTATCCCTGTTTCCTCGACATCCCCGAACCCCGGGTTTATTGAAGTCCCAAAGGTGCGCATGGTCGCGCTCAGGTTCATGTATGCATTGACCAGGGGAGGGACAAATTCTCCGCGCTGACGTACCTGGTGCACCAGGATTTTATAGTTCTCCTCAAAAGAGGGTGCATTGAAGGTGTTTTTAAGGAATTCTTCGGGTGTTTCGTATTCCACTACATACCTTGGGCTCATGAGGTGCTCGTTGTCGGGGAAGAACTTCCTGAGAAAATACAACACCAGGTCACGGGCCGTCTTGTTATAATCGGGATACATGGTCATTTTGCCGAAAAAATACCGCACATCGGGGTTTTCGATGATCATGGCACCCAGCCCGTCCCAGAGGTTATCAAGTGAGAACATGCCTTTACGGAGGTTTACCGTAGGCTGGTATTCAGGCTGTACAAAAGACCGCCCGAGCTCAATGGAATAGGGGAGGTAGTCGCGGATGAATTTATGAGAAAACTCGAACAGTTCTGCGGTGGCGGAACTCAGACATCCATTTGACAGGCAGGGAATATCTTTCCCGTGAATAAAACGGTATCCCCCTACGATTGCATGATCGTTGGGATCCCATACGATCAGCTGGTGGAAGGGTTCTTCCATCAGATCAAATTCGTCAATGTCGATGGCTTTCCCTGTTCCGCCTCCTGCATCCCTGAAAGTGATCTCCCTAAGCCTCCCTAATTCTTTCATCAGGTTAGGCGAGTCATGGGCGGTGAATATAAAGATCTTGTTCTGCCCGTTATTAGTGTTACGGACAAATTTGGAGTCGGTAAGTTCGGCCTCAATCAAATGCCTGTCGACCGGAGGAATAATAGTTTCCATGTTAGCTGAATTGGACTCTATTACAAAAGTAATAAAAGCATTGAAACCCGATCAGGTAATCAGGTTTTATGTGAACCTATTTCCTATTTTTGCAATATGGCCGATGAGATTACCGAAATACCGGAAAAACTTATCAATGTAGAAGGGCTTTTCGAAGCCAAGAACCCTGCACTTCTGAAGATCATCCCGAAATGGATACTGAATTACCTTAAGCGGATCATCCACCAGGATGAAGTGAACGGGTATATATATAACCACAGGGACAAAAAAGGTCTTCCTTTTGTTGAAGCCATACTGAAGGAATTCGGAGTGACCATATGCACGGTGATCCCGGGAAGCAGCCCGGAATCAACAGAAGAAAGACTGAAGGAGATGACCGCAGGCCGCCGCCTTATCATAGCGTCAAACCATCCCCTGGGCGGGCTCGACGGGCTTGCTTTAATGAACCAGATAGGGAAAGCAAGACCAGATATCGTATTCCCGGTAAATGACCTGCTGATGAACATCCCCGGGCTTAAACCCCTCTTCATCCCCATTGACAAGCACGGTAAAAATACGGGTAATATAAGGATCATTGACGAGACCTTTGCCGGGACCAAAGCCATGTTGTATTTCCCGGCCGGTCTGGTTTCACGCAAATTCAAAGGTGGTGTTATCAGGGACCTGGAATGGAAATCCACGTTTATTAAAAAAGCCAGGAGATATGAACGGGATATCCTTCCTGTTTATATTTCGGGGAGGAATTCCAACTGGTTTTACAACCTTGCAAAATGGCGTAAAAAATTAGGTATTAAGGCCAACATCGAAATGTTGTACCTTGCCGATGAAATGATGAAGCAGAAGGGACAAACCATCAATATCGTGATAGGAGAAGTGATCCCCTGGCAATCCTTCGACAAATCAAAGAGCGACCTGCAATGGGCTGAATTCGTGAAAGAGAAAGTTTACAGCTTGCTAAAATAAGTGCGCATGAATGAACCCGCTCCCACATCCTCCAACATGAAATTGAAATACATTTCAAGTACGGTTCATCCGAGGAATGGCCCTAATGACGGCTTGCCTGAATTTGCCTTCATAGGCCGTTCCAATGTGGGGAAATCCTCTCTCATCAATATGTTAGCAGGAAGAAGGAACCTTGCAAAGATCTCGTCAAACCCTGGAAAGACCAGGACCATCAACCATTACCTTGAGGAGGATATGAGGTTCTACCTCGTTGACCTGCCCGGCTATGGATATGCAAAACTCCCGAAGGTCGAGAAAGCAAAACTTGAACAGATCATCAGTGATTATATCCTGAACAGCCAGGCTCTCAGGTGTACTTTCGTTCTTATAGACTCCAGGCATGAACCTCTCAGGCAGGATGCCGAATTCATGCAATGGCTGATCAGGAACAGCCAGCCTTTTATCGTATTGTTCACCAAAACCGATAAACTCTCCACCAATGAAAGGAAAAGCCTGAAAGCTAGATACATTAAAGGTATTATGAAAATGATACCCGGTTTTGAGCCTGAAATGATAGTGACTTCCTCTGAGACGCGGCAGGGGAAAGATGAAATAATAGAACAGATCAGGGAAATGATGCTTACTTAAGCTCCACGAGCAGCTGGTTTTTCGAAACCCGGTCGCCCTGCTTCACATAGATCTTCTTAACAATGGTATTTGCAGGCGCTAAAAGATGATTATTCATTTTCATGGCCTGGAGGTCGAGCAGGACCTCTCCGGTTTTGACCTTGTGGTTTTCTTTCACGTAGACTTTTACGATAGTACCGGGGATGAAGGCAGTGATCTTTTTCGGATCATCCACGGCATATGGTTTGCGCCCTAAAAAGGTACGGTTAGCTAATGTCTTATACGCAATATGCTCCATCTGAAACGCGATGAATTCAGGTTCGGGCTGCTCCAGAGGTTTTTCGTTTTCTTCCATTAAATAAAAGTTTGATTATCAGGATGATCAGAAAGGGGGAATCCCATGTTTCTTTTTCGGGGCGATCTCATTTTTATTCTGGGCCAGGGTGAGTGAATGAACGAGGAAGTTCCTGGTTTCGGATGGTTCTATAACAGCATCCACATAACCATAGGCAGCTGCTACGTATGGGTTGGCAAATTTCTGCCGGTATTCCTCAATGAGACGCTTACGTGTTTCATCAGGATTATCTGAAGATTTTATTTCACTGCGGAAGATGATGTTGGCCGCTCCTTCGGGTCCCATGACGGCAATCTCGGCCGTTGGCCAGGCAAATACAAAATCTGCGCGAAGATGATGGGAACACATGGCGATATAACCTCCCCCGTAAGCTTTACGCAGGATCACGGTAAGTTTGGGGACAGTGGCTTCACTGTAAGCATAAAGTACCTTGGCTCCGTGCCGGATAACGCCTGCATGCTCCTGGTCAATACCGGGAAGATAACCCGGAAGGTCAACCAGGGTGACCAGCGGAATATTGAAAGCGTCACAGAAACGTATGAACCTTGCAGCCTTATCGCTGGAATCCACATCAAGCACACCGGCAAGCACCATCGGCTGGTTTGCGACAAAACCGATGGTTTGTCCGTCGATTCGGGCAAAGCCCACGACGATGTTTGCAGCCCAGTGCTGGTGGATCTCGAAGAAATCCGAATCGTCGACCAAAGCTTTGATGACATCCCTTACATCATAAGGGGTCATCGGGTTAGTCGGGAAAATGCTTTCTATCTTATAATGCCTTGATTTGGGGGCTTTCTTCGGAAAGAGCTCTGCTTTTTTATCGTTGTTCCATGGAATGAAGCTTACCAGTCTCTTAATCTGTTCGAAGCATTCCTCTTCGCTTTCGGCAAAGAAATGGGCATTCCCGGTAATTTCCGCATGAACCTTGGCCCCGCCAAGATCTTCCATCGAGATCTCTTCGCCCAGAACCGTCCTGATGACTTCAGGACCGGTAATGAACATTTTGGATATCTTGTCGACCACGAATACAAAGTCGGTGAGCGCTGGGGAATAAACTGCACCTCCGGCACAGGGGCCGAGGATCACACTGATCTGCGGGATCACTCCCGAAGCCTGTGTATTTCTGTAAAAAATCTCTCCATAGCCTGCCAGGGAGTTTACCCCTTCCTGGATGCGGGCCCCTCCTGAATCATTGATCCCGATCAGGGGTACCTTCATCTTCATGGCATGATCCATGATCTTGGTGATCTTCTTGGCATGCATATAACCTAATGAACCACCCGCAACAGTAAAGTCCTGGGCAAAGATGCATACAGGCCAAGCATTGATCGACCCCGTACCGGTAATTACCCCGTCTCCGGGAAGGTACTTTTTATCCATGTCGAAATCCTGACCGGCATGCTTGACAAAGAGGTCATATTCCTGAAATGAGTTCGGATCAAGCAGTGCCAGAATTCGTTCACGGGCTGTCATTTTACCGGATGCCTTCTGCTTTTCAAGGGCTTGTTCACCGCCTCCCTGGAAAGCTTCATTCATCCTTCTTTTGAGTTCATTGGTCTTGGCTCTTAAACTCATGGTTTTGGTTTTTGGCGCAGAGGGGCAAAAATACGATTATGAAGATGAATATAGAATCTTTAAAACCGGGCGATTTGTCAATTTAGCCCCTTTCTGCCGGAACCGGGCCAAATTTAATATTTATAACATCACTGTAAAAATCAGGTTTTTAGTGAATTAAACAGGTCTGTTAGGTAAATGTGGCGGTAATGTCTGTTTTGAAAAGAAAAACGTTAAAAATTGTTAAATGAAACCGGCAAATACAATATGAAAAAATCTACCTGAGTAATACGACGGTAATTCCGCTGCCGCCCCTTTCGATAAGCTCATCCTTTGCGCTTTTTATCTCCTTTACCGACCGCAGGTAATCCCTTGTTACCTGCCTCAGTACGCCGTTCCCTTTCCCGTGAAGTATCCTCACTTCGGGGATGGAAAGCATGATTGCGTCATCTATATACCGCTGCAATATTGAGATGCATTCTTCAACCCTTTTACCCCTGAGGTCAAGGGTCATCTCGAAGTCCTGGAGCTTGCGGTGCATATCGTCGAGATACGACTGGTACTGCCTGTTTTTAGGGCTTAGGGGGACGAACATTTCCTCATTGGATGGGGAGGCCGGCTTTTTCACAACCGGGGGTTTGGCCCTGGGTTCCTCAGCTTTTAACGGCTGTTCAAAGGAGATCGGACTAACTTCCTCCTCGAGCTTTTTCTTTAATTCTGTAAGCCCCGATCTGGCCAATTTTGTTCTTTCTTTTTCAGCCTCGGCTTCCTTAATTTCCCTGATGGTTCTTTCAATGGCCTTATTAGCATCGGTGACCAGTTTCAAAGCTTCGAGGCGGGCATTTTGAATGATCTCCTTTTTGGATTTTTCCAGTTCGCCTGTAAGCTTTTCATATTTTACAATAAGCTCTCCCAGGAAGTCATCTGCTACACTGATCTCGGTTGATTTCCGGGTCACTTCATCCTTTTCAGTTTCAAGGTCCTGTATCTGCTTCTCAAAATTCAGCTGGCTGTGGCCGGTAATATTCCTTGCTTTCTCAAGCACGTTCTCAGGGAAGCCGATCTCGGAAGCGATCTCAAAGGCAAAGGAGCTGCCGGGCTTGCCTTTTTTGAGGCGGTAAAGCGGTTTCAGCTTCTTGGAATCGTAAAGCATGGCCCCATTCACTATTCCCCTGACTTTCCCTGCCAGGAGTTTAAGATTTGAGTAATGCGTGGTGATGATCCCGTAGGTTCCTTTTTCGGACAATGCTTCCAGGCAGGCTTCTGCCATGGCGCCTCCCTGTGAGGGATCGGTCCCGGAGCCGAACTCATCTATAAGGAGAAGGCAGCTTTCATCCGCATTCTCGAGAAAAAATTTCAGGTTCAGAAGTTTAGAAGTATAGGTGCTCAGGTCATTGTCTATGGACTGCTCATCACCTATATCTATGAAGATCTTTTTAAAGATAAGGAACTCCGAATCTTCCCTGACGGGAGGCAGCAGCCCGCACTGGAACATGTATTGAAGAAGCCCTGCAGTTTTAAGGCATACCGATTTACCGCCGGCATTTGGTCCTGAGATGATCAGGATCCTTTCTTCGCCTGCGAGCTCAAGGTCAAGCGGGACAACGGTTTTGTTGATCTTTTTAAAATGAAGGTAGAGATTCGGGTGGATAGCCTGGTACCACTTGAATCCGGGCTTAGTGCCTGATTTCTGCCGGGAAGGCTGGGGAACGGTAAACTTGGGCAGCACACCTGATATTTCCCTTGCAAACAGGGCTTTGGCCCGCATAAAATCAACGATGCCCATGAAATTGTAAAGGCTGATGAGATTCTCCTTGTCGGGCCTCAGCTCATCGGTAAAAGCCATCAGTATCCTGATGATCTCCCGCTTTTCGGCATATTCAATCTCACGGATCTCGTTATTCGTTTCGAAAATTTCGGCAGGCTCAACATAGACGGTATGACCTGTTGCCGATTCGTCATGCACGAAACCGCTGATCTTGCGCTTATGTGCACTCAACATAGGTATTACGAGGCGGCCGTTGCGGATGGTCACTTCGGCATCCTCGGGCGTCCAGCCCGACTGCCTTGCCACTTTCAGGTCATGATGGATCTTGTGTTCGACGCTTGCTAGCTTATATGCCTTCTCTTTTCTCAGCTTTGAAAGTTCCGGCGAAGCATTGTCTTTCACCTCCGAACGATCATCGAGTATCTTGTCGATGCGGTGGATCTGTATGGCAGGTATTTGCAGGGCCGAGCTGTCGGCGATACTTGAATTGACTTGCTCATACAGATGAGGGTAGGTCTCCTGCCTTTCAGAGAAAAAACGTATCAGTCCCGCAACGGTATGTAATGATAACCTGAGCTCAGAAATCGTTTCTTCTTCAAGATAAGTCCCTGGTGTGGTAATCCTCCTGAGTTCAGGGATCAGGTCGTAGTAATCCTGGGAAGGAAAACCTTCCTCGAAATTCAGGATATTGAGCATTTCCCCGACGAGCTGTAATTTTAAATAAATCTCATTCTGATTGGTGGAGAAAGAAATTTCAGAAACAAGATGTTTTCCTATGGAAGACAGGCAGTTAGACTTAAGCAGTTCCCTGATACCATCAAAGCCCAGCTTATTTTCAAAAGAAGTTGGATAAAGCATCCGGCAAAATTAAAAAAATTGTACCTTTGCAGTCTGTTAATCTATTCACAGCAGACAGAATCAAATCATTAAAAATCAACATATTATGACTAAAATTAAAAAATATTTAACTTGTGACGGTAACCAGGCTGCATCACATATGGCGTACATGTTCAGTGAAGTGGCAGCTATTTACCCGATCACTCCTTCCTCGAACATGGCTGAGAATGTTGATGAGTGGGCAGCAAGCGGACGCAAAAATATTTTCGGCGACGAGGTAAAAGTGGCTGAAATGCAAAGTGAGGCCGGTGCAGCAGGCGCTGTTCACGGGTCTCTCCAATCGGGTGTTTTAACCACGACATTTACAGCATCACAGGGTTTATTGCTGATGATCCCCAATATGTATAAGATCGCAGGTGAACTTCTTCCCTGTGTTTTCCATGTGTCCGCAAGGACTGTTGCGGCTCATGCCCTTTCCATTTTCGGCGACCACAGCGATGTTTACGCTACACGCCAGACAGGATTTGCCATGCTGGCTTCAGGTTCCATCCAGGAGATCATGGATCTATCAGGTATAGCCCACCTTGCAGCAATTAAATTAAGATTGCCCTTCCTTCACTTTTTTGACGGTTTCCGTTCATCCCATGAGATCCAGAAGATTGAATCCTTTGAGAATGATGATATGGCAAGGCTGATCGACTACAAAGCTTTGCAGGAATTCCGCGACAGGGCTCTCAATCCTGAGCATCCTGTGACCAGGGGAACCGCACAGAACCCCGATATTTTCTTCCAGGCCAAGGAAGCTGTTAACCGGTTCTACTTCCCGGTTGCCGATGTGGTTGAGGAGTATATGAAAGAGATCACGACCCTTACCGGCAGGGAGTACCATCCCTTTGTTTATTACGGTGATCCCCAGGCCGAGAATATTATCATTGCCATGGGTTCAGTAACGGATACCATCCGTGAGACCATTGACTACCTGAGGGCAAAAGGCGAAAAGGTAGGTTTGGTTGTAGTTCATCTCTACCGCCCCTTCAGTGAAAAATATTTCTTTAATGTTCTCCCCAAATCCGTCAAACGTATTGCAGTGCTTGACAGGACCAAGGAACCCGGAGCCAACGGAGATCCCCTGTACCTCGATATTAGGGATATGTTCTACGACCGCCAGGAAAGGCCATTAATCATAGCCGGCCGTTACGGACTGAGTTCAAAGGACACAACTCCTTCACAGATCATTTCGGTTTACGAAAACCTGAAAATGAAGGAACCCAAGAATCATTTTACTGTTGGTATTGTTGATGATGTGACGTTCACATCATTGCCGGTGCTTCCCGATATCGACATACAGCCTGCAGGAACTTTCTCCGGAAAATTCTGGGGGCTTGGTTCAGATGGTACCGTAGGAGCAAATAAAAACAGCATTAAGATCATTGGTGACCATACCGATAAATATGCACAGGCTTATTTTGCTTATGATTCAAAAAAATCGGGTGGTGTTACAGTTTCGCATCTCCGCTTCGGCGACACTCCCATCCGTTCGCCATACCTAGTTAATATGGCAGATTTCATCGCATGCCATGTTCCTTCGTATCTCGACAAATATGATCTTATCAAAGGCCTGAAGCCGGGGGGTACCTTCCTGCTGAATTCAATCTGGGATGCAGAGGAAACCAAAAAACGCCTTCCCGATTCCATGAAAAAATACATGGCCGATAACAAAATCAAATTCTATATTATCGATGCCACCAGGATTGCCGAGGAGATCGGTCTCGGTAACCGCACCAATTCCATCATGCAATCGACCTTCTTCAAACTTTCCAATGTAATTCCTTATGACATCGCCGTCAAGGCAATGAAGAAGGCTATTGAGAAAACATACGGCCGCAAGGGAGAAGAGATCGTTAATATGAATTTTGCCGCCATTGACAGGGGAAGCGAAGCAGAAAAGATCGAGATCCCGGCCGAATGGTCAAAGATCGTTGTTAAAGCTGCAGCAGATGATTCAGGGGTTGACAAGTTCGTTAAGGAAATATTCGAACCGGTAAGCGCAATGAGGGGAGACGATATCCCCGTTAGTGCATTCCTGGGCCGTGAAGACGGCACTTTCCCATCGGGAATGACAGTGCTTGAAAAACGCGGTATTGCGGTGAACGTTCCAAAATGGATCCCCGAAAACTGCATTCAATGTAACCAGTGCGCATATGTTTGTCCTCACGCCGCCATCCGTCCTTTCCTGCTCAATGAAGAGGAAAAGAAGAATGCACCCGCTGATATGCCGACCCTGAAAGCAATAGGGAAAGAGCTTGCCGGTTATGAATTCAAGATCCAGGTAAGCGTCCTCGATTGCACCGGCTGCGGTAACTGCGCCGATATCTGTCCTTCAAAGACAAAGGCCCTTGAGATGAACACTCTCGGGAGCCAGATACATGAATCGAAGAACTGGGATTACCTCATTGAGAAGGTTGGTTATAAAACCAATGTCATCGACAGGTTCAAGACATTCAAGAACAGCCAGTTTGCGCAGCCTTTATTCGAGTTCTCGGGGGCCTGCGCAGGTTGCGGAGAAACACCTTATATAAAGCTGCTTACCCAGCTTTATGGTGAGAGGATGATGATTGCCAATGCAACAGGATGTTCCTCTATTTACGGAGGCACAGCGCCTTTCACACCTTACCGTGCGAATTCCGAAGGAAAAGGTCCGGCCTGGGCCAATTCATTGTTCGAGGACAATGCCGAATACGGTTATGGGATGGCTCTTGGCATCAGCAAGCTCAGGGAGCGTATTGCAAGGAAAATGAAGGAAGCCATCAAGGCCAACATGATGGGAGCTGAAACTCTTGCAGCTTTCCAGGAATGGACAGATGGCAAGAATGATGCAGAGAAGTCAAAGGCTGCAACCCTTAAACTCCTTCCATTACTTGAAAATGAAACCAGCCAGCTGGCCAAAGACATTATCGACCTTAAACAATACCTTGTTAAGAAATCGATATGGATTATCGGTGGTGACGGCTGGGCTTATGATATAGGTTACGGAGGTTTGGATCATGTGATAGCTTCAGGCGAGGACATCAATATTCTCGTTCTTGACACCGAGGTATATTCGAATACCGGGGGACAGGCTTCAAAATCAACCCCTGCCGGCGCTGTTGCCAAGTTTGCTGCTTCAGGCAAGAAGGTCCGTAAAAAAGACCTGGGTGCAATGGCCATGACCTACGGATATGTGTATACGGCACAGGTTGCCATGGGCGCAAACAACAGCCAGCTTTTCAGGGCTGTTAAGGAAGCCGAGGCTTACAAAGGACCTTCTTTGGTAATTGCTTATGCCACCTGTATCAACCATGGACTCAAACTCGGTATGGGCAAGGCACAGGAAGAAATGGACAATGCAGTCAATGCTGGCTACTGGCACCTTTACAGGTACAACCCCATGCATGCCGAAGAAGGCAAGAACCCATTTACGTTGGACTCCAACGAACCCGACTGGTTAAAATTCCAGGAATTTCTTGCCAGTGAAGTACGTTATACTTCGCTGAAGGCAATGTTCCCCGAAGAATCAGTTGAGCTTTTTAAAGCTGCCGAAGGAAATGCACGCTGGAGGTATGACAACTACAAGCGGCTTTCGGAAATGAAGTTTGAAAAATAATGCTGAATGACAGCCTGAATAGAATATTTTTGTAAGAATCTTTTAAAACAGAAAAATTTATGCCTACCCTGACTACAAACTATATGGGGTTGAACCTTAAGAACCCTGTAATCGTTGGAGCAAGCAATCTGGTCAAGGACCTTGATACGATTCACCGGCTTGAAGAAGCAGGTGCAGCTGCAATAGTTTACAAAACCCTGTTTGAGGAACAAATAGAGCTGGAACGCCTGCAGCTTTCAGAGGAACTGAACCAGTATAACGAGAGGCATGCTGAGATGATCAGCCTGTTTCCCGATATCAATCATGCAGGTCCCCGCGAGCATCTGTCTCATTTAAGAAAGGTTGTTGATTCTGTAAATATCCCCGTTATCGCAAGCCTGAATTGTTTATTTGAAGATACCTGGGTCGAATATGCAAAACAGATTGAGCAAACCGGCGTCAATGCACTTGAGATGAACCTTTACACACTTCCCGCTGATTTCAAAAAAGAGGGAAAGGCCATCATCAACGAACAGCTTGCAGTTATTTCGGAGGTTAAAAAGAACCTCAAGATACCTGTAAGTGTCAAACTGAGCCCTTATTATACCAATGTACTTGGGGTGATCCAGCAGATGTATCATGCAGGAGTGGACGGTTTTGTTTTATTCAACCGCCTGTTCCAGCCGGATATTGATATTGAGAAAGTGGAACATCATTTTCCATATAATCTTAGTAATGAAGAGGACAACCGCCTGGCTCTTAGGTATATCGGGATGCTCTATCATGAGATCCGCGGTTCTTTATGCGCCAACACCGGTATCTTCACCGGGAAAGATGTGGTGAAAATGATTCTTGCCGGTGCCGATTGCGTTCAGGTGGTAAGTACCATTTACAAGAACGGACCCGCCCAGGTAACAAAAATGATTGGGGAGCTTGACGACTGGATGGATCGCAAGAAATTCGCTACCATCGACAGTTTCAAGGGCAAGTTATCGCGCAAATCACTTAAAGATCCTTTTGTTTACAAAAGGGCACAATACATCGATATCCTTATGAAGAGCGAAGACATCTTCAAAAGGTACCCCATGAGATAAGACATCATCTTACAAAAAACGAGGCCGTCCTTCTGGGACGGCCTCGTTTTTTATCCGTAAGCCGGATTAATTCATCTCGTATTCACAGAGCATGCGGGCCTGGATCCCTTTCATGCCCCTGATATCCTTAAGTATCCTGTAATATTTATAATCCTCACCCATAACAGACTGTATCCTTGTTTCGGGAGTACTGCCGAACAGTTCATCAATGATCTGCTGCAGAGGCTCCTTCTGTTCCGGAAGGGCCAGTATCCTGTATGATTTTAGTTTGGCAAGGTCTGCAGCGGTTGCAATAGCTTTGTCAAGCCCGCCAAACTCATCTATCAGTCCAATCTTCTTTGCATCGGTGCCGCTCCACACCCTTCCCTGGCCAATGCTGTCAACCTGGGCTTTCGAAATTTTCCTGCCTTCGGAGACTTTGGTAATGAATGTGTCATAAAAATCTTCAATCTCTTTCTGGATCACGGCGGATTCAAACGGTGTAAGTGCCCTTTGAACAGGAATGAATCCTGCATTTTTATTGGTGCGGGCTTCATCAAAAGTGATCCCAAGCTTGTTTTTCATCAGGCCTTCAAAGTTGGGGATAAGGCCGAAGACCCCTATGGAACCTGTAATGGTGTTGGGTTCGGCAAGTATCTTTGTTGAGGCGCAGGCAATATAATACCCTCCGCTTGCAGCAACATCCCCGAAGGAAGCAACCACCGGTTTGGCCTTGACCGCAAGTGAAACTTCCCTCCAGATAATATCAGAAGCAAGTCCGTCGCCTCCACCCGAGTTGATGCGGAACACTATAGCTTTTACATGATCATCTTCACGTGCTTTGCGGATGGCCCTGGCGATACGGTCGGAGCCTATGCTCTGGTCATCGCCTTCGCCCCCGGCAATCGAACCCTGGGCATAGATAACAGCGATTTTATCTTTGGATGAGCTTTTCTTTTCACGATCCGCCACCTCGGTGTATTTATCCATGGTGACTGTCCTGATCTTTGCTTTTTCGCCGATCCCGAGTTTTGAACGGAGTTCTTTCAGGAATTCGTCCTTATAAGCGATCTGGTCAATAAATTTATATTTCAGGGCTTCGGATGCTTTGCTGAGCTTAAGGCTGTCGGCAACCCGGTTCAACTCATCCTTGCTGATGCCACGGGATTCACTGATCCCGCTAATCATTTTATCCCAAAGGGCATTGATAAGTTCTGTAGTCTGTTTACGGTTCTCGGGGCTCATTTTATCGAGGAACAAAGGTTCTGTCGCTGCCTTGAACTTGCCGTGCCTGATCACCTGCACTTTTATATCCAGCTTTTCAAGGGTTCCTTTCAGGAACATCACATTGGCGCTTAAACCTTTAAAGAAGACAATCCCCTGGGGGGTTAAAAAAATCTTGTCGGCTGCCGAAGCAAGGTAATATGCTTTCTGGTCATAGCCTTCGCTGTATGCCCATATGAATTTTCCCGATTTCCTGAAATCCAGCAGTCCTTCCCTTATTTCTTCAACAGTGGCCATGCTGGCGTCAACCGTAGAAAGGTCCAGATAAATACCAGGAACATCTTTGTCGGTTTTGGCTTTTTTCAGGTTCTTCAGGATATCGTTAAGACCTGTAAATTTTTCAGTCCCGTACATCCCTAACAATGGCATTTTGGGAGAACGGTCGGCAATCGGTTTATCCATTTTAAAAACCAGCACGGTATTTTTATCTATCACCACTTCATCACTTGAGGCTGCTGCCACAATGCCTGCCACAATCCCAAGACTTACCAGGGAAATGATCACGATCACCAGGAATGTCCCAAGCATACTGGCAGCCATAAATTTGAAGAACTGTTTCATAATTTCATAGTTTTGGATTTTACCTTATAATATAATTCAAAGCACCAAGTTAATTGTAAACAAGGTACTGTGCAAAAATTTCCCTGCTTTTCGTCCAGGATATGGCTAAAATATTTATCATTGCACACTTGAAATTTGACGAATGAGGTTGCGGCTGGTTACATTTTTATTAATAATAGTGTTGTTCCCCTCATGGGGATTCAGCCATTCGCCTCATGAAGCCAGCCATAAAAAAACAGGCTCTTCCAAGTCATCCCCATCCAGGACCGGTCCAAGCCTGAAGATCATGGCAAGGGGTAAAGCATCTCCCGAGATCATGAAGAGTTTTCTTATAAAATACAACGGCGACGCAGACCAGGCCATGGTAAACCGCCTTGTTAAAACGTATATCATTGAAGCTAACCGGGAAGGTGTGAATTACGAAGTTGCCTTTTGCCAGATGTGCCTTGAAACAGGTTTCCTGAAATTTGAAGGAAGCGTAAGCAAATATCAGCATAATTACTGCGGGTTAGGCTGTGTCAGCATGTTCAGCGGGGGTGATTGGTTCGGCAGCATGGAAGAAGGGATACGGGCGCATATTCAGCATCTGAAAGCCTATGCCAGCTTTGAACCTGTTCGCAGCCCTGTGGTGGATCCTCGTTTCAGCAATGTCCAGAGAGGTTCTGTGAGGGTGGTTACCGACCTTACCGGTAAATGGGCCACCGATCCTGAATACGGCAGGAAGATCAGTTCCATGATCGCCCGTCTTTACGGTTTGTAATCTTACCTCTTATATATGCAGACTAATGTCTTTTTGCTTTTGGGAAGCAACCAGGGTGACCGTGAAGGAAACCTGCTTAAAGCCTGTGCAGGGATCTCAAAAAGGATTGGGAATATCATAAACAGGTCCTCTGTTTACGAAACAGAGCCCTGGGGATTTGAAGACAGCACCTGGTTTTACAACCAGGCCCTTGAAATAGAAACAGAATTATCGCCCGAGAGCATGCTTGAAGAAATACACGGGATTGAAAAGGGACTGGGCAGGATAAGGGAAGCCCCCTCATGTTATTCAGGTTGTTCCTGCTCCACAGAATACTCTTCGCGCACCATTGATATTGACATCCTGTTTTACGGCTCCAGGATTCATTTTACAGAGGATCTGATGATACCCCATCCAAGGCTGCATGAACGCAGGTTTTCTTTACTGCCTTTGGATGAGATCGCCCCGGGCTTCATTCACCCGGTCTACCGCAAGCCGGTATCCGAACTTTTACAGCAGTGCACGGACGAAGGTACCGTGAGCAGGCTGGTCCTGTAATTTCAACGGAACCGTTATCGCAAAAAAAAGCCCGGCCAATCGGCCGGGCTTTTTTATCAGTAAACAAATTACTTCACGATATTCTGGAATTCAGGAGTTTTTGCGAAGTTATAGAATTCACGGTCGCCCTTGGCCTGAGCTTTCAGGTTAGGATCCTGGCAGGCTTTCATCAGGTATTCGTACAACATCTTGGTGTTGTTTGTACGTGAACCAACGATAGCGAGCAGGTAGAATGTTTCCGGAGTCTGGGGAGCACACTTCAGTGTGGCTTCGGCAGCGCTGTTATTTCCGGATACAAGCTGTGCAAGACCTAAGTTATAGTTGCATTTTGCATCACCAAGCATGGTGAGAGCCTTGGAGTAATTTCCTCTCGGGATCTCATAAATACCCAGGTTGTAGCTTTCTTTTTCACCAAGCTGCTGAGCTTTCTTGAACTGTGCATCAGCTTTCTTGTAATCTTTCATCTTGGCGGCAACAACACCGAGGTTGTTTTCAATGATACCGTTATTCGGGGCAATGCCCTGGGCTTTGGTCAGGTAATCGAGTGCTTTGGGATAAATGCCTTTTACAATATTGGCAGCAGCTGCATTGTTCAAAGCTTTCCAGTCACCAGGATACTGTTTTGCGGCATTTTCATAAATTGTCAGCTTGGTAGCAGCATCATTGGTGAGTGTGCCTGCATAAAGAAGTTCTTCAACCTTCAGCTTCGTAGGATCGGATACAGCCATTTTGCTGAGTTCCTCGTCGGTATGGCGGGGCTCATACAGGTTGGCAGTAACTTCGCAACGACGTAAGGGGGGCAGAAGTTTTTCTTCGATCTGCGGATAGATCAGGATCATATTACGGATTTCCTGTTCTTTTTTCTTGGGATCAGCAGCTGAGTTAACAACGTTCAGGATCTTGTCCTTGTCTTTCAGGTCGCTTGTCTGGACAGCTTTAAGGAAACCATTCCAATCGGGGCCGTGATGTGCAAGAGGAACATTAACATCCTTGCCTGCAGCATCGATGGCAGCTTTTACAGCTTTCTTATCCTTGTTGTCTTTGTTGGCTTCCTTTGCCCATGCCTTGAACTGGTCGACTAACCATGTCTGACCGGTCTTTGAACGGTTTTCTGAAAGGCCTGCATTGAAAGTTTCTTCACCTTCGGGTGATGCCCAGCCATTCATATCAACACTCTTGATTTTCCATCCCTGGTGCACAAAGTTTGCAACATCGGTAAGGCCGGCTTTTGCAGCATCGGTTTTGTTGAGACCATTTTTCAGATCCAGGTCGAATTTGTTCTTCTTGAAATAGACCTGACTTGTTTTGCTTACAATGACTTCTTTCTGGTAGCCATGGTCAGCAATAAGGGCAGCCTGGTCGGGGATGATCCTGGTGGGGGTGTAGATGACGCCCGGTACAAGATCCCTGCTGGGGAGTTCGATGAATTTTGCTTTTTCCTTGACTTCGCCCTTCTTGGGATAAGTCTTTTCTTTTGCTTCATAGATAATAGGAGCAACTGTGAGCTGTGAAGTATTCATCTCAGGTTTGTACGGGAAAGTGGTGGTATAGGTAAACTGTCCGCCTTCTTTGTACTTGATTGGGATCCCGTCGCCTGTTACTTTTTCACCCTTCATGGTGATCGGTTTCAGTTCAGTCTGCCCGCCATCATAAACGAGAACCGGCTGGAACTGCATAGCTGCCTTTTTAGCAAAATATTTCGGGGGGAAAGTTCCTTTGATGGTAACGGTAACGGAGTCTCCCTTTTCGCTGAGTACAGGAGGCTGGGTTTCATATTTAACTTCGCCGTAATGTTTTTCCATATACTTAAGTGAGCCGCCGGTATAACCGAATTTATAGGCAACACCTACAGTGGCTGAGGAGTACATATCGTTGATGACCTGCTTTGAACCAGCCGGGGTCATATCTTCGATATCATGATCCTGCCAGCGCCAGTAAATTTCAATGGGGATTGACCAATGCTGGTCGATATTGAAATCGAAACCGATACCTGCGCCAACTTTGGCGACGAGGTTCATCTTGCTGATACCACTGGTGTTCCCTTGGTTAACTGCATTTTTATTTCCGATCCATGCATCGTCAACAGAATTAGTACCACTTACATCGGTGCGATGTCCGATGGTCTGGTCGCAACCAAAGCCGAAGATCAGGTAGGATGAGAAAAGCCTTTCCGGTTTGTATCCGAGGATCCAGTTCAGCCAGTTAACTGTCAGCTGGATGTCGGTCTCCCATGGATAGGCAACAAATTTCTTTGAAATATTTGTGGGTACGACTGGGTTAGCGTTATTATCATATACCAGTTTACCGTCAACTTCACTTTGCAGTTTGCCGTGTGCAATCCTGGCTCGTACACCGATAACACGGGTGAACTGTTTGGTTGCAACCAGTCCATAGTTGTAACCCATTGAATTTTTATTGCCGAAGTTCCACATCAGGTTCTTGGAGAGGTCGCCATTAAATTGCATGGGGCCTCCAAACAGTCCGATGGACCAATAACTATACGAGCTTGCTGCATTAGTCTTGGATTTCTTTTCCGGTTGATCCTGCTTCTTTTCCTGGGCGTAAGCACCTGCCGAAATGAGGATGGCAAGCAGGAAAATGAAAGCTTTGGGAAGTAATCGTGAAAACGTTTTCATACGACTTTGTTTTAGATTTCTATTTTTTTTGTTTACTGATTTTACAAATATATTAAAATATGATTACGAATAGCAAATTTATAGCGTTATAAAATTAACATTTTAAAGTTAATTCAAGACGATAGGAGTTAAGTTATTGACTTGTAAATACTTAAATCAAGCTCGTTCATTTTCGACTTCAAAATTAAAAAGATTCGCAAGATTTTCACAAAGTTTTTTTCTTTTTATGTGTTTTACGGCCCTTATCAGTGAAAGGTTACAGAGGTAAGATCTTTTTTAATTTTCTCAGGATTTCCCATAATGTAATCCCAACAGCCACAGATACATTGATGGAATGTTTGGTCCCGAACTGGGGTATTTCAAGGCAGGCGTCAGCCAGTTTCAGGATTTCGTCGTTAATTCCTTCGACCTCGTTGCCGAACACCAGGGCAATTTTACTTTCCTCTGGAATAACGAATTCCTGGAGCATAATGCTGGAAGTGGTTTGCTCAAGAGCCAGGACCAGGTAACCCTCGGCCTTTAAAGCCATAACGGCCTGAGAGGCGGTTACGAAGTATTTCCATTCCACCGATTCTTCAGCCCCCAGGGCTGTTTTATGGATCTCGCGGTGAGGTGGTGTTGCTGTTATCCCGCAGAGATAAAGCCTTTCAACCCTGAACGCATCGCAGGTCCTGAAGGCTGAACCCGTGTTATTCTGTGAACGTATGTCATCGAGGACTACGGTAACGGTGAATTTCTCGGCAGCCCTGAATTCCTCTGTGTTCAGGCGGCCGAGTTCGTGCATACTGAGTTTACGGGGTTCCATAATGGCAAAGGTAGGAAAGAATGGGAGAGATAAAGGTTGAATACTCGAATAATCGAATAACGAATTATGAATTAAGAATTATTCGCTATTCGCTGATCGCTGTTCGCTTAATTCATGGCTCAAAATTCTTTTGCGAACTTTTCAACAAAGAGGCAATGCATCAGGCTGTGAATAGTACTTTTGGAAACTGGCCGGGTGAAAGTGAAATCTCATCCGCAGTCAAAAAAATAATGAAACAAAATACGAAGGAAACAGCAGAAACCCCGTTGATGAAGCAGTACAACGCCATCAAGGCAAAATACCCTGATGCGCTGCTGCTTTTCAGGGTGGGAGATTTTTATGAGACCTTCGGCGAAGATGCCGTGAGGGCTTCGGGAATACTTGGCATTGTACTTACCCGCAGGGCCAACGGCTCGGCTTCATTCATAGAACTTGCGGGTTTCCCGCATCATTCCCTCGACCTCTACCTTCCCAGGCTGGTCAAAGCCGGTTTGAGGGTTGCCATCTGCGATCAGCTTGAAGATCCGAAGCTCACCAAGACCATAGTAAAAAGAGGGGTTACTGAACTTGTTACTCCCGGTGTCTCGTATCATGACAAGATCCTTGATCAGAAAGAGAATAATTTCCTGGCTTCCGTGCATCTCGAGCCAAGGGTCTCGGGAATCTCATTTCTTGATATATCAACCGGGGAGTTTTACCTTGCCCAGGGCAGCCTTGAATATATTGATAAGCTCATCCAGAGCTTCAGGCCCAGTGAGGTGGTGGTCCAGAAAAGCAACAGGCAGAAATTCACTGAACTTTTCGGAAGCAAATTTTACATCAATACCTTTGATGACTGGGTGTTTACTGCAGATTTTTCGAATGAGCTGCTGCTGAAACACTTCGGAACCACCTCTCTTAAAGGATATGGTGTTGAGAACCTTGGGATGGCGGTGATCGCAGCAGGCGCGGCGCTTCATTACCTGGCCGAGACCCAGCATGAAAAGGTTGCCCATATTTCGAAACTTTCCAGGATAGAGGAAGACCATTATATGTGGCTCGACCGCTTTACCATCCGCAACCTGGAATTGCTGGGTTCGAATAATGAGAATGCAAAAACCCTGCTCGATGTCCTTGATCAGACGGTTTCACCTATGGGTTCGCGACAGCTCCGACGCTGGATGATCCTTCCGTTGAAAAATCTTCAGCCTATTGAGGAAAGGCTGGATATTGTTGAATACCTGGCAAAGAATGCCGAAATGGTGGAAAAAGTCAGGCATGAACTGACTGTCATAGGAGACCTGGAGCGGCTTATTTCGAAAGCAGCCGTGGGTAAGATACAGCCCAGGGAAATGATGCATCTGAAAAAAGCCCTGGATTCTGTCGAAATCCTGAAGGAGCTTGCTTCTTCTGTGCCTGATGAAGGATTGCGGAAAGCCGCAGAACAATTCAATCCCTGCCTGCAGGTGAGGGAGAGGATAGGAAAGGATCTGAATCCCGATCCACCTGCGCTGGCGACAAAGGGCAATGTGATAGGTGAGGGGGTGAATCCTGAACTCGATGAACTCCGGAGCATCGCTTTTTCAGGCAAAGATTACCTGGTGAAGATACAGCAGAGGGAAACAGAGCGTACCGGCATCTCTTCGCTCAAAGTAGGCTATACCAATGTGTTCGGATATTACCTCGAGGTTACCCATACGCATAAGGATAAGGTGCCGCCCGAGTGGCAGAGGAAACAAACCCTTGTCAACTCCGAGAGGTACATCACACCTGAACTGAAGGAATACGAGGAAAAGATCCTCCATGCCGAAGAACGCATTTCAGAACTGGAAAGCAGGATCTACAATGACCTGATGCTGTTCGTGAACGATTACATAGTACCTGTCCAGCTTAATGCAAGCCTGGTTGCCAACCTTGATGTGCTTGTTTCCTTTGCAGTCAGCGCAGTGCAGTATCGATACACCAGGCCTCAACTCAACGATTCATTTGAACTCGAGATCATCAATGGCCGCCACCCTGTGATTGAACGCCAGATGAAACCCGGTGAGGATTATATAGCCAATGATATTTACCTGGATGACCATTCACAGCAGATCATCATACTCACAGGGCCGAATATGTCGGGGAAATCAGCCCTTTTACGGCAAACAGCACTCATTGTCCTGATGGCCCAGATGGGCAGTTTCGTTCCAGCCGAACGCGCCAATATAGGGCTGGTCGACAAGATCTTTACCAGGGTGGGGGCATCCGATAATATTTCATCAGGAGAATCGACTTTCATGGTCGAGATGAATGAAACCGCCAGTATTCTCAATAACATCTCGAACCGCAGCCTGATCCTGCTTGATGAAATCGGAAGGGGAACATCTACTTACGACGGGATCAGTATTGCGTGGGCCATTGCCGAATTCCTGCACACTCACCCCCTTTACAGGCCAAAGGTGCTGTTCGCAACCCATTATCACGAGCTCAACGAAATGGCTTCAATCCACAACAGGATAAAAAATTTCCACATCTCGATCAAGGAGATCAGGAACAGGGTGATCTTTCTCAGGAAGATACAGCCGGGAGGAAGCGAGCATAGTTTCGGTATTCATGTTGCAAAAATGGCCGGCATGCCCTTAAGTGTGATTGAGCGGGCGACGGAAATGCTGCAGCAGCTTGAAAGTTCACGTTCCGGGAGCGGGGACTCACCAATCGTGAAAGGTGACTCGCGAACCGTGAGCCTTGACTCGCGAATCGTGAACCGTGAACCGGATCACGACCAGGGTTTTCAGCTTAGTTTCATACAGTTAGACGATCCCTTGCTCCAGCAGATCAAGGAGGATATCCTCAACACCGAGATCAACACTCTTACCCCGGTAGAAGCCCTTATGAAACTGAACGAGATCAAAAAGCTGTTGAAAAAAAGCTGAAATGTCAGGAATTGACCCTTCTGCGTGGGATTCCGAAAATAATACAGATCGTTTAGCAGGGTTGGAATTCATTAGATTCTTTTCCCGGGTTGAAATTTTTCAATAAAGATTTTGTAGTGTTGCAGACTTGTTTTACTTTTGCACCCTCAAATTCACCCTGCAGAAGTAGCTCAGTTGGTAGAGCATGACCTTGCCAAGGTCAGGGTCGCGAGTTCGAGTCTCGTCTTCTGCTCAGAAATAACCCTCCCCGTTGAGGGTTTTTTTTTCCACGGATGAGCCGCTGTCATTAAGGCCAGTCCGCAGCGGTACCGTAAAGGGAACTGCAGGAATTGTTCTTCAGAGTATTGCCCCGGTGGTGGAACTGGTAGACACGCAGGACTTAAAATCCTGTGACCATTGCGGTTGTGCGGGTTCAAGTCCCGCCCGGGGTACTGGCTGTAAATGTTAGATATTAAAGCGTTTACAGCCTTTTTTATTTTTTTCTGACTTCTTTCAGTTCTTCACTAGAATTTATTCCTTCCTTAAAAGCAGAATGAGGCTTACCAAAAAGAAAACAAGAATGAAGAGCTATTTTATGCAGAACACGGCATACAATGGGATTGACTTTATTTTATTTTCATTTCCGAAATTTTTTCCGGAAATTCTGATTGCGTAAGGACTATTATATTTCTTCACAAACATCGTCATGCTGACCGATTTTGTCCGGAGACCTTTTTTTACTTCCAAAGGAATTACTTCGCCTTCTATCTGAAGCACAAAATCGAGTTCAGCGGTGTTCTCATTTTTCCAGTAATATAAAGGGAATCCATTGCAGGTTAAAGCCTGGGCCACATAATTTTCACTCATTACACCAAGAAATCCATTGTCTTCTTCCAAAGGAGATAATATCGTTTGTTGTGCCATTCCGGATTTCATGGTAAGCATTCCGATATCACTCATATATATTTTGAAATCACCCGGATCGGTATAGGCTGCTATGGGCATGTAACCATGATCTGTTTTCTGGCATTTAAGAATAATCCCTGCTGAATTAAGCCACTCTATAGACTCGCCAAACAAAGTTGCAGTTCCTCCCTTCTGAACGATTTTGTATTGAAACTTTTTGTTTTCCTTTGCCAGCTGGGCCGGAATTGAATTATAACATGCCCTGATTTTTACACTTGTGGCAGGGGACGCATATTTTGCCATGTCGGCAATGTATTCATTCAAAATACGACCCTGAATTTCAGTTGAAGTAAGCAGGCTTTTTGTTTCAGCAAACTCAGCCACCGCTGCAGGCATTCCTCCGACAATAAGATATTGTTTATACAACTCCATGGCCTGCATATGATACGCTTCGGGCATGGGCTCCAAGCTTGCAAAATGCGATGATATCTCCCGACTCAAAAACAGTTTGTCCATGGCCCAGAGGAATTCCTCAAAATCCATAGGAAACATAGCAAGCTCATTCACCTTGCCTACCGGAAATGAAAACTGATCTCTGTTTACAGCGACTCCCAACAAGCTGCCTGCAGCTAAAATGTGATATTGCGGAGCATCCTCGCAAAAGGTCTTTAGTGAAGATAATGCCCTGGGGCATGCTTGTATCTCATCCAATATAACTAATGTTTCTCCGGCAATGATTCGGATATTGGAGATGGTTTCCAGAAATTGTATAATACGCAAAGGGCTAATATCCGTTTCAAAATATGAATTTACCAATCGGTTCGTTTCCAGATTTACATGAACTACCTGCTTGAAAAACTGTGCTCCGAATTCTTTCACAATATAAGTTTTTCCAACCTGCCTGGCTCCATTCAAGATAAGTGGCATAAGTTTAGGATTATCTTTCCACGCTATCAATTGCCGGGATATTTTTCGTTGCATCTGATTTAGTAATTTTGGTTTTAATCAAATTTGTCGACTACCCTTATATCAAATCATTCGATAAAAGTGTTTCAAAGATAATTAAAAACTATGAAAAAATCAAAAAAATCTGATTTAATCTAACCATATAATCAAATTTTGACCTTACTCAAAATCTGTTTGGCTTCCGGGAACCTAACTTCCTGCCAGCATAAAAATCTCCTTTAACTCTTTGTTCGAAAGCTCGCCAATCCATTTTTCACCGGATGAAACTGTGAGGTTTGCAAGGCTTTTCTTGCTTTTTAGCATATCGTCAATCTTTTCCTCAAAGGTACCCCTCGTGATCAGGCGGTTTACCATCACATTTTTGGTTTGCCCTATGCGGTATGCACGGTCGGTGGCCTGAGCTTCAACGGCCGGGTTCCACCATAGGTCGTGATGCACCACATGGCTTGCCGCGGTAAGGTTGAGCCCCGTGCCGCCGGCTTTCAGCGAAAGTATAAATATCCATTTGTTGCGGTGGTTCTGGAATTCCTCCACCAGGGTATCCCTTTGTTTTCGGGTTGTGCCTCCATGAAGAAAGAGGGGAGCCATCCCAAACTGCTTCTCAAGCATCTTTACGAGGATGTCGCCCATCTCCCTGTACTGGGTAAAAATTAGGGTTTTTTCACCTGCATCTTGGATCTGCCCCAAAAGGTCAAAGAGTACCAGGGATTTGCCCGATTGAGCCGGATCAGCCGTACCCTTCTTTAAAAAATTGTCGGGATGGTTGCAAATTTGTTTCAGGGCCGTGATCATTTTTAACACCATGCCACGCCTTTCGATACCATCGAGCCCTTCGATCTCTTCAAGGGCATTGTTGACTACATTCTGATAGATTGCAGCCTGTTCCCTGCTTAGAGCGCAATAATGGTTGTTTTCAAACTTATCGGGAAGATCCGAAATAATTGTTTTATCGGTCTTCAGGCGGCGAAGAATGAACGGAGCCGTGATCTTTCGGAACAGGGCGGCTTTTTTCTGGTCGTGGTTCAACTGTATCGGTTTTGCAAATTCCTCTTCAAACGCCTTTTCCGATCCAAGGTATCCCGGGTTTACAAAATCCATGATGCTGCGATATTCCGAAAGGCGGTTCTCGACCGGGGTTCCGCTCATTGCAATCCTGAAATCGCTTTTAAGGCTTTTCACAGCTTTTGTCTGATCGGTATTAGAATTCTTGATATTCTGGGCCTCGTCAATCACTACCAGCCGCCAGCTCATTGTCTTAAGCTTGGCCAGGTCAGTCCGCACCATACCATAGGTGGTAATCAGCATATCGTAATTTTTAATGTCAAGTTTACGCGCCGTACCGTGATATACAAGGGCCTTGAGCGAAGGAGCAAACTTTTCAATTTCTTTTTCCCAGTTGGTCAGAAGGGTAGTAGGGACAATGATAAGCGCCTTCTCCTTCTTAAGTTTACCATCCTGTTTGAATTTTAAAAGGGTGGCAATGACCTGAACCGTTTTTCCAAGTCCCATATCATCGGCAATGAGACTTCCGAAACCGATGGAAGAGTTTCTTACCATCCACCGGAACCCTGCAATCTGGTAAGGCCGAAGCGTAGCGGTAAGGTTTTCGGGTAGTTTAATGTCGGCGGATGAGGTCATCCCTGATATAAGCTTCCTCACAGCAGGCGTCAATTCCACTTTTGCACCATGAAACTCCTCCGAGAGCACCGATTTCAGAAGTTCATGAGAAGTGAGTTTGATGGGTTTATCAAGCTGTTCGAACATTTTCTCAAGCTTGTCATTCGAAATCAAAACATATTGCTCCCTTATTTTAACAATACCGGTGAGACTTCCCACAAGATTTCTGAATTCAGAAACGGACATCAGTGTATCACCAATGGCCACCTGGTATTCAAAACCAAGTAATTGGTCGAGATTCACGAATGATGGATTTTTCCCGGCGGCCCCTGTTTTTATTCGCAGAGACGGCTTTGGGGATAAAATCTTTGCCAGGGCTTTTGGCATGCTTGTTTCAATACCGAGGATCCTTAAAATCGGGATGATCCTTACAAACACATCCACAAATTCATTGCAGTTGAACCGGATGGAATTTTTTCCTTTGCACTGTATATAATAAGCAATGTCGGGAAAAAGGTCCGACAGGCTGGTAAGGTCCCGAAGGACATCGTACCTCACGCTTGCATACGCCTTTTTTGTTATGAATATCTGCAGAGGTACCGGAGGTTCGAGAGGAGTATCACGGTTAACCACGTGGAAATCGATGTGAAACCAGTTCTTTTTTTCATCGATATGCAGCAACGGTCCCCATGTTTTTTTACCAAGATGCAGACGTTTGAGCCATAACTGAATGATGTTGGGGATGTTTTTTTCTGTGAGTTCAGTGAATCTTGCTGGTTTTTGCTGAAAGAACATACCCGGTATCTTTTCTCCGTCAGTTTCCTTTACAGCGCCTGGCTTCCGGTAGAGATCCATATAATAACCCAGGAAAAGCGAGGTGATCTCCATCGAGTTCTCAACAGAATTAAAAGGAAGATACTTGTTGCTCTTGTTTACAGGACTCCATAACCATATTGTTCCAGGGTTCGCGTAAGACCTGACATGGGTGGCGAGGCTTTGCAATACAGGATCATTTACCGCGGGAATCCATCGGATAAGCATTTGGCCGGCTTTATTTGTCATCAGTTGAGGCATAAAGGAGCCATTGAGAGAAAGTGTCTCGGCAAATTGCCTGTGGACCTCAATCCCCCGCAGAACCGGATTGCTTTCGGCGATCTGCAGCGGGGCCAGCGCTTCGAGTAAGGAAACCAGGTCGGCAAACGGGAGCCTGAAATCCTGATCATCATCCCCTTCGACCGTGAACAGCACGCTATCCACGGAAAGATCCTCATTCAGTAATATCATGGTATCGTCGAAGAGACTGAGTTTTTCGGCCGGGGCTGATAATCTTGCAATCAATCCGGTTCGGGGTTTTTTACGAATGCCATCCGCCAGGTTTTTATAAGCAGATTGCAACATTCCCCTGAAATCCTTGTTGTAAAACAGGGGAGAGGAAGGTAGCAGGGAAAGAATGTCATTCCCGCCTGCCGGGATTTTTGAGAAATCGGGTAAGGAGGCCTCACTGAAGTCGGGCCCGGAATCAGACTCAGGGACATCTTCAACCATCATGGATTCGACTATTGTGATCGGTTCTTCGATATGGGTAACAATGCCGCCTTCTATATCTTTTAATTCCTCAAGCAGATCCAGGCCATGGAGTTTTAACACCAGGAAGGGATTCGCATCGATTTCCTTCGAAATTACATAGATGACTGCGGCCAGATGTTTACAGGGAACAGCCCAGTCGGGACATGAACATTTCATCTCAAAATCCTTCCACGACGAGGGAAACAACCTGATCTCCTGATTCAGAGCCAGGCGGTTCAATTCCTGGGGCAATTCCCGGTTCAGTAAATTGGACAGGATAAACGGATCTTTGCGGATCACATCCACCAGGCCGGCTATTTGTTTTTCATCGAACAGGGGAACTGAAATATCAATATGATATGGTTTGGGCATGCTTCCCTCAACCCTGGCCTTGATTTTATTCCCTGTGATGGTTGTTTCGAGAACAGAACCATTACTTGCATAAGCCCGGCCTCTTGGGAGACGGTTGTCAAAGTCGATCTTTGAAAGGGCATTCAGCCATTGTTCTCCCCACCATGTCTGACCATATTTGACCCGCTGGGTGGGGCGCTGCGTTTTTTTCTTTACTTTTTTACGGGGATAATACCAGGAATTGTATGACATATACCAGGCTTTCAGAAAATTTCAGATGACAAATTTATCCTTTAGCCTGATAGGTTGTCGATTTAAAATGGGGTGATCGACAGTTCGGTAAGAAATTTTTTAATCTCCTGATGGCTTGGGGAGGAAACGAGATAATCTATTGAGAATGGTTTCAACAAAAAAATCAATGGATATTTTTGTTTTTTTTCTTCCGGAATATACCAGAAAAAAGCGCTTCGCTCTCTGATAAATTCCTCTATTTCCTCAGGTTTTCCCATTATACTACTACTTAATACCAAGTTACAACTCTTACTTTTCCTAAAAACACATCTGTTTTTACCAGGCGAACCCGAATCCACCGACTTGTTTTACCGCTGTTTGAAAATTATTGTTTGAGAATTTTCAGTTTTTGTATTTTTACATATAAATAACCTCATCCAACCCATGACCTCCTGCTCATGATCGCCAAAGAAGAAGCATATAAACAAATCCAAACCCTGGTCGAAAGGTTTTCGGAACAATTCGACTCATACACCTCCGGTGATTATAACGAAACCCTTACCCGCCGCGACTTCATCGATCCTATGTTCAAGGCCCTGGGCTGGGATATCGACAATTCACAGGGCTATGCTGAGGCATACAGGGAGGTGATACACGAGGATAAGGTCAGTGTTGGAGGGGCGACCAAAGCTCCCGATTACTCGTTCAGGCTGCCGGGCGGCAAACGGCTTTTCTTCGTGGAAGCGAAGAAACCCAGTGTCAATATTAAGGAAGACGTACATCCGGCATACCAGGTTAGAAGGTACGGATGGAGCGCCAAACTGCCGGTTTCCATCATCACCGACTTCGAGGAGTTCTCGGTTTATGACTGCACCCGCAAGCCCTCGCTCAGCGACCTGGCCTCGGTTTCCCGCATCCGCTACATCACCTGGAAGGAATACCTCAGTGAATTCGATTTTCTCTGGGATACTTTCAGCAAGGAAAAAGTGCTGAAAGGCAGTTTCGATAAATTCGTAAAGGATGATACGGCCAAAAAAGGCACCGCCACGGTGGATAATGAATTCCTGATCTCCCTCGATGAATGGCGCAAGACCCTGGCATCGGCAGTCATAAAATCAAATAATGCATTAAATGAAGAAGAGCTTGGTTTTGCAGTGCAGCAACTCATTGACCGTTTAATTTTTCTGCGGATAGCGGAGGACCGCAGCATAGAGCCTTACGGAAATCTTAAATTGGTCTGTGGATCAGGTTCTCCCTATGCCTCACTGATGGATCTCTTCCGCAGGGCCGATGAAAAGTACAATTCGGGGCTCTTCGATTTCGTCAGGGACACGATAACGCCATCGCTCCATCTTGATGCAAAAGTGATCATAGGGATCATTCATGAGTTGTATTATCCCATTTGTCCTTATGAATTCTCGGTACTCTCGGTCGAGATCCTGGGATCGGCCTACGAACAGTTCCTGGGCAAGGTGATCCGTGTAACCGAAGGCCACAGGGTGAAGATCGAGGAAAAGCCTGAGGTTCGTAAGGCAGGAGGGGTGTATTACACTCCCCAGTATATTGTCGATTACATCGTGAAGCAAACCCTGGGCCATCTCATCGAAGGGAAGACGCCTTCACAGATATCCGAAATATGGGTGGTCGATCCGGCCTGCGGAAGCGGGAGTTTCCTGCTTGGCGCCTACCAGTACCTTTTAGACCATTACAGGAACTATTATGCGGCGAACACCAGGCCCGGGAAAGGCAGGAAAGAACAGCCCCTGACCCCCGACGGCCACCTTTCCACAGCCGAAAAGAAACGCATACTTACCACCCATATTTACGGGGTCGATATCGATACCAATGCAGTGGAGGTGACCAAACTAAGCCTGCTGCTGAAGTGCCTCGAAGGCGAAACCCAGGCTTCAATACAGCAGCAATTCGCCCTCTGGAACGAAAGGGTGCTGCCCAGCCTCGACGAGAACATCCGCTGCGGGAACAGCCTTGTTGGTTTGGATTATTATGATGATGAAATTGACTTCGGATGGGATCGTAAGGTAAAGCCGTTCAGTTGGGAGAAGGCGTTCCCCAAGGTTTTCACCCGCGGAGGTTTCGATGTGGTAATCGGAAACCCGCCCTATGTGAGGCAGGAGCTCCTGGGAGAGCTGAAGTCCTACTTTCAGAAAACTTATAAAGTGTATCACGGGGTGGCCGATCTCTATGCCTATTTCATGGAGAAAGGACTGGGACTGCTTAATCCTTCAGGACTTTTCGGCATTATCGTGGCCAACAAATGGATGAGGGCAGGGTACGGACAACCCCTGAGAGTCTGGCTGAAATCAAAGGATATCAAAGAGATCATCGACTTCGGCGACCTGCAGGTGTTCAAGGGAGCCACAACTTATCCCTGCATTTTTATCTGCGGACAAGGCGAAACCTCCGGAAGCCTTGGGGTGACGAATATGGACACCCTCGCTTTTGAATCCCTATCAGGATTTGTGGCCTATCACCGGAAACTCATCTTGAATGAATCCCTCGACGAGGCCGGCTGGAGCCTGGGTTCCCAGGATGAGCAGGCCTTGCTGGCGAAGATCAGGCAGAACGGGGTTCCCCTGGGAGAATATGTTCAGGGGAAAATATTTCGCGGAGTCCTCACAGGTCTCAATGAAGCCTTCGTGATAGACCAGTCCACTAGAGACCGCCTGATTGCCGAGGATGCAAACAGCGCCGGGATCATCAAACCCTTCCTTGCCGGAAGGGATATCAAGAGGTACGGGCAGCCAAAGAGCGATAAGTTTCTGATCTTTACCAAACGGGGCATTGAGATCAACAGGTATCCCGCTATCAGGGAATACCTGTCTCAGTTCAGGAAACAACTCAGTCCCCGGCCAAAGGATTTCGCAGGTGACAAGTGGCCCGGCCGTAAACCCGGAAGCTACAAATGGTACGAGATCCAGGATGCGGTGGATTATCACAAGGAATTTGAAAAGCCGAAGATCATTTTTGCAGAGATTGCGACCCGGGGACAATTCACCTGGGATGAAAAATTGCAATACTCCGACACTACTTCCTATATTCTCGGGACCGATGATTATTACTTGCTTGGAATTCTGAATTCAAAACTGAGTGATTATTTTTTCTCAACAATAAGTTCGTCCATCCGAGGCGGATTTTACCGTTGGAAACGTCAATATGTCGAGCGTATCCCCATAAAATCCTTTGATCCTGACGATCCTGACGGAATGGCCCTCCATGACTTTGTTATTGCGCAGGTTGCCCTGATGCTGGAGCTCAAACGGGAGATCTCATCCGCAGTCCTTCCAAATCAGAAAGAACAACTGCAGGCCAGGATAGAATACACCGACGAAAAGATCAATCACCTTGTTTATCAGCTTTATGGACTTTCGACCGAAGAAATTGCCCTGATCGAAAATACAAGGTAAACAACATATCACTTTTTATGAGTCGGCGGATTAATATTCATCAGTTTTCCGCTAATGAAAGCAGTTGGATTTTTTCTTTTGGCTCTTTTTATCGCTACTTTTGTATGTTAAAGCAAATACAATGACTACCATTGAAGTACAGGTGACCAACCAAAAAGCAATCAAACTCCTTAAGGATCTTGAAGATCTTCAGCTGTTGAAAATTGTAAGGCGAAAGAAAAAACCGCCAGCAAAGTTATCGGAAAAGTTTTCGGGCATCCTGCCTGATTCAGTGGCTGAAGAAATGCAAAAATATATTGTTCAGAGTCGTAACGAATGGAAGTGAGATATCTGATTGACAGTAACGTGATCATCGATTTCCTTGCAGCCCGATTGCCACAAGAGGGAAATGCATTTATTGCACGTCTTTTTAAATGAGATCCCGATCTTTTCTGTGATAACAAAAATCGAAGTCCTGGGATTTCATACGACAGATCCCATTCAGGCATAACTAATTCAATCCTCATTTATCCTCCCATTAACTGATCAGGTTGTTGATGTTACGATAGCTTTACGTCAAAAGAAGAGAATAAAAATCCCTGATGCTTTAATTGCCGCCACTGCCATATCAGAAAAGCTGGTGCTGGTTACTCATAATGTCGGTGATTTCGAAACAATTCCTGATCTGAAATTAATCGACCCGTGGAAATTATAATGCTTGTGTGAGAATACATGTTAACACAAGACAGCCTCAGTCCTTCCTAACCAGAAAGAACAACTGCAGTCCAGGATAGAATACACCGACGACAAGATCAATCACCTTGTTTACCATCTTTACAGACTTTCTGCCGAAGAAATTACCTTGATCGAAAATACCAGGTAAACAGCATCCCGCTATTTGCTATCACACCGCTAAAGCATGGGATTGGGTTTTAGAATTTAACCTTATCCATAAAAGCAAAACTCATTTGTATTGAGATAGCCAGAATTGCCAGGAACAAAACGAGCATTGAAAGTTTGTTTTTGTTGGATGTTTTACTTACTGATAGTAATATATATCCAACGAAAAGGTTAAAGCATCCCCATAAAACATTTACCAATGGAGAAGAAAGTCCTTTACCGGGAGGATGTGAAAAAGGAGATGGGAATGGGTCTCCTGAAATGCCATGAAAAAAATGGGGAAGTGCATTTATCAAAAATACTCCGGCGAAAAATGTTGCTACATAGTGATACCATTTCATGTTGACCGGTTTTGGCTGGAACATACCGACCATCTGATTTTACTTATATCACTTCTCCATCTGTGAGTTATAGCTTAAAATTCACTTATATACTTGTGATTAAGTATATCTTCATTCCGGAAGTGCGAAAATTGATTTGGATAGATTCAATGTTGAAGTAAATGAAATTTTCATTGCTGATGATTAAATGGTAATGGCAGAGTTCACTATATTTGAATCGAAGATATAAATCCCCTTCATGACATCAAACATTTTTCACCTGAATCCATTCCCCGGAATCCGTAGTTATGAAATCGGGGAAGATGAGTTGTTTTTCGGACGGGAGAAACAGATTGCCGAGCTGATCGAACGCTTATCTGTCGCAAGGTTCCTGGCAATCGTCGGGTCTTCAGGCTGTGGCAAATCTTCGTTGATAAGGGCGGGCCTTATTCCTGCGCTGATAAAAAAGAAAACAACGGCGTTCAGTGCCGATTGGAGACTGACTATTTTAAAACCGGGAGACGATCCTGTGAGGAATCTTGCCCTGGCTTTTGGCGAAAGCCTCCAGCAATCGGAGAAACTTTTAAACTCTCTGAGGTCGGATCCTGGTAGTCTGATTAATTTTCTTAAGGACCAGAACGGTTCTCTTTATCATCTTATCGTGATAGACCAGTTCGAGGAATTATTCAGGTTTATTAATAAGCAGAACAATCCCAATGCTTCCGCGGATGTTTCACTTTTTATTCAACTTATATTAAGCGCTGTTAGGCAAACCGTCATTCCCGTATACGTGGTGCTGTCTATGAGGACTGATTTTCTTGATGGCTGCACCGAATTCCGTGAATTCAGCGAGATCATCAACCAGGGGTATTACCTGGTCCCACGGATGAATGCGGCCGAACGAAGAATGGCTATTACGGGTCCTATCCATTATAAGGGAGCCAGTATCAGTGAGGAACTTGTAGATCGTATTTTATTGGACATCGGCAACGATCCCGACCAGCTTCCGATCATGCAGCATGCCCTGATGCGCACCTGGAATTTCTGGACGGTCAACCGCATCGGTGAACAGCCCATCGGCATGGATCATTACAAATCGGTTGGAATGATGCAGGAAGCTCTTTCTATTCACCTTGAAGAAGTATTCAATGAACTCAGGGATCAGAAAAGCAAAATGGTGGCTGAGAAGATCTTCAAGGCGCTCACTGATGCAGGACATGATAACCGGGGAACCCGGAGGCCGGCTCAGCTGAGTGAACTTTGTACTCTGGCCGAGGCCAGGGAAGATGATGTGATACGGGTGATTGACAGCTTCAGGGAACCAGGCAGGGCATTTCTTATGCCCCCGAATAACGTGCGGCTGAATTCCGAATCAATTATTGATATCTCGCATGAAAGTATCATGAGGGTTTGGAGACGATTACGCAAATGGGTGGATGAAGAAAATCAATCGGCCCAGTTGTATCTCCGCCTCTCCCAATCGGCAGGGCTTTACCAGACAGGGAAAACGGGACTATGGGTGAATCCCGAACTCCAGCTGGCCCTTCAGTGGAAAGATCAGAACAAACCTAACGCAACCTGGGCCCTGAGGTACAACCCGGCTTTTGAACGGGCTATGACATTCCTCGAATACAGCAGGAAGGAAAGTGAACTTGCAATTGCTAAAAAAGAGAACCAGCAAAAGCGAAACCTTAAACAGGCGAAAAGTTTTGCCGTGATCCTTGGAGCCGCTTCCATCATTTCGATTTTGTTTCTGATCATCTCGCTGAACCTGCGTTTTAAAGCAGAAGCCAGCCGAAAAGAAGCTCTTGAGAAACAAAAAATTGCATTAGCCGAGAGTAAGAAAACAGAGGAGCAACGATCTGAAGCTATCCTCCAGAAACGCATTTCGGACCAGCAGCAGCAAATTGCCGAACAGGAGAAACTGCTTACCGAGCAGCAAAGGCTGTATGCCGTAAAACAACAGGTGATAGCTGAAGCGCAAACAAAAGTTGCCGTGAAAGAAAGACAGAAAGCCGATACCTCGCGCATGCTGGCTGTGCAGGCAAGGGATGAAGCCAATAGTCAAAGGCAGGAGGCTGTTTCACAAAAAACCAACGCTGAAAAAGAAAAAGCCAAAGCCGAGGAATCTGAGAAAAATACAAAAAGGCTGAGGCTTCTCTCAGTCGCCCGTTCAATGGCCATCCAGGCAGCCCAGATCGATGCCAATCTTAAACAGGATGATCTCCCGGATTTATTAGCCCTCCAGGCCTTTCAGCTGAATAAGGAAAATGGGGGAGTGGATAATGAGCCGGATATTTATTCAGCCTTATCCCTGATCTCCGATGATCCTGTGATCGTCAGGGCCCACGGAGATGCCGTACGTGCCATATCAGTATTTCCCGATCAGAAAACACTTGTTTCAGCCGGAGATGATGGAAAAATCCTGCTCTGGAAAACAGATGATATGAAAATTCCTCCCACCTCCGCGGGATTGCCTAAAGGTGAAAAGACTAACTTCAGATCAGTTGCAGTAACTCCCGATGGTAAACTTATCCTTGCCGGCACGTTCCAAGGCAAATTGTATATATGGGAGGCTGATAAATTTTCAGGTATGCCCGAAATTATTGCCGCCCATTCTTCAGTTCTCAGTTCTGTCACTGTATCCCCGTCAGGTCAGTGGTTTGTAACAGGCGGGGCCGACGGGCAGTTGTTTCTGTGGACCAATAACAGGAAGGAATTCAGTAAAACAAGGATAGATTCCGTTCCGGCAAAAATTAATGCTGTTGCGTTTAACCCCAAAGGAGAAACCCTGGTATATTCCTGCAGCAACGGTGAGCTGAGATCCTGCCAGATCCATGTTAACTTGCAACCAGGTTCGCCAGGCCAGGTTATTAAACCATCCACAGCAACAATAAGTTTCAAAGCCTCAGATCCTTTAATATCACTTGCTTTCAGTCCCGACGGGAAAAGTCTTGCGGCAGGTGATTCCAAAGGGACTATCCGGATATGGAAGACAGCGGGAATGAATGAAAGCCCTGAGCTGCTGATCGGCCGTCATTCCACAGGGATTACCTGCCTGGCATACAGCCCTGACGGGAAAGTGCTGGCTTCGGGTGGCTATGACGGCATGGTGAAATTCGGCAGTCCTGATGCCTCCAACGGTAAATCTGTCACGGCGGGCGTACATGAACTTTGGGTATATGACCTTGTATACACTGCCCATGGCACAAAACTGGTCTCCTGCAGCGCAGATAAAACCATTCGCCTTTTCTCCTGCAGCTGTGAACAGATGGCTTCGGCACTCAGAAAAAAACTGAGACGAAACTTAACCGCGGATGAATGGAATAAATATGCAGGTTCAGATATTCCTTATCAAAAAACAGTACCGGAACTACCTTAAGCTGAAAGAACATGAAAATCCTTATGACCCCATGGCTTTGTTTCAGGCTGCTCTTATTTACAGTTCTTATCTTTGATTTCATGCCTTTACATGCTCAGGATTGCAGCGACCTGACACTGGATGTGGCTGTAAAAAATTATAAAAACGGGAAATTCCAGGATGTTATCAGCCAGCTCCAGAATTGCCTGAGAAAAGGATTCAATGAGAAGCAGAAAATCGAGGCTCATAAATTGCTGGCGATGACTTATATTGCAGTTGATTCTATTGAAAATGCGACCTCCGAAGTTCGTTATCTCCTGCAGATCAACCCGAATTACGAGGTAAACCTGTTTGATCCCCCATCCTTCAACAACCTGGTAAATGAAATCAAGATAAGCGGCGGAGGTTTACTCGTAACCTCGGTATCCAAGAAAGCTGAAAACATTGACAAGGCCCCCGCCACAATTCAAGTTGTGACCCGGGCTGAGATCGAAGAAAGAGGTTATAATGACCTTGTGGAGCTTCTGAAGGATGTTCCCGGTTTCGATATCACCATGTGGTACGGTTCTGAATATGCGAATGTTTACCAGAGAGGGTTCAGGCAGAATAATACAGAGAAGACCCTGCTGCTGATTGACGGGATCGAGGAAAATGATCTCTGGACCAACTGGGCGTATATTGACCGTCAATATCCATTATCGAATATCGACCGGGTGGAAATCATTTACGGACCGGCCTCAACCATGTACGGGCCAAATGCATTTGCCGGTGTGATCAATGTGATTACCCGGGATCCTGTCGCATCAGTGAAACCCGACCGTACGATTGGAATCAGCGTCCAGGGGAAATACGGTACTTATAATACTAAAACTATTGACATGACGGTTTCGGGGCATAAGCGGAATATTTCTTTTTCCATAACCGGAAGGTTGTTTTTCTCCGATGAAGCTGACTTGTCGGGCCAGAAGTATTTCGATTACGATAAATCGGCCTACGATTCGGTCAATTACCAGAAATTACTAAGCATTACCAATAATGCAAAACAATACCTTGTCGTTCACAAGCTTCCGTATACAAATCCCTTTTATACGCTTTCGGCCGATTCAAACCAGTTAAGCCTGACTCCCCTGGGCATCGCCACTGCAAGGAACCTCGATAAATCGGCCTATGATCAGATCGTGAACGGAAATCCCGTTGGGTTTACAAACCAGTCAAAAGAATGGTTCGTCAATGCCAAGCTGAAAATCGGCAATTTCAGTTTTGGTTTCCAGACCTGGAGATACAACAGGGGGTCTACAACACAATATACCGACCTTTATGTTCCCGGTTCCAAAAACGGGTTTAACTGGGTGCCTCAGTTATCTTATTTCTTTGCCAAGTATGAAAACCAGCTTAGCGAAAAAGTTTTCTTCTCAAATCTTACAACCTACCGTCTTCACATACTTTCCCAGGATTCCAGATTTGTATCCCTATCCAATTACGCGCGAGGTAACAAACAACTGGCTGACCTGGTAAACCTTGTTCAGCCTGCATGGATTACCCAGTATGCATACGAAAACTCAAGCCAGTTGCGTACCGAGTTTAAAGTTATTTATACTCCGGTCTCAAAATTTGACCTGGTTTCAGGTGTCGAGCTCAGGTATAGTTCGCTGCAGGGAGGATACCTGATGAGCCTGACCGATACTCCTATGGATTCGGCTGTAATCACACCTTCGCCAAAGGGAGGAAATCAATTCGGTGTGTGGGATCTTGGAGTTTATTCACAAGGGACTTACAATATTTTAAAAAAACTAAAAATAACTCTCGGTCTGCGTTATGACTTCAACCGTGTAAGGGATATGGGGGGATTTGGCAGCGCTTTAAGCCCGAGGTTTGCAGTTGTTTACTCCCCGGGCAAATTCACCATCAAAGCCATCTATTCCCATGGTATCATGAATGTTTCAAACTGGACAAAATACTCGACTGCAGGGAACCGTGTACCCAATCCGAACCTTAAAACCGAAAATATTGACAATTTCGAGATTAGCGGTGGTTTCAGGCCCAACAAGTACTTTCATGCCGATATCGACGTTTACCAGGACTACATCAACAACGTTGTAGGGACCGTCCCGGTTGAAGGAAGCACAACACAGACCATGAATGCCAATATCGGGAAGTTCAGGATCACCGGGGTCATGGCTACAGCAACTTACCAGATCCCGACGTTTTCAGTTTTTTTCAATTATACTTTCTGTGATCCCCGCCAGGTCTATTCCGAACAGGGAACAGTGGATAACCGCGTCGGGGATATTTCAAGCAACCAGTTCACCCTTGGAGCAAATAAATCATTCTTCAACCAGCTTAATATCAACCTGAGACTGAATTTCGTGGGTGACCGTAAAGTGGGTTCGGGAACGACGGTACCTCTGAATACCGATAAATTTCCAACAACTGCGGTTCTGAACGGAACCATAAGTTATAATAACCAGAAATGGGTGCCCGGGCTAAACCTTCAACTGGTATGCAACAATATATTGAACACAACCTATTACGATCCGGGCACCAAGACTGCCGATGGCGTTAACAGCCCAACGGGAATATTGCAGCAAGGAAGGAACTTTACTATCTGCCTATCCTATAACTATTGAAAGATAAATGATCGATTGCTATAACGGACCTGATTTATAAATGCATGCACGACTTTGAAAAAATAGAGAATAAGGAGTTTCAGTGGGGAGGGTTATACATGCCGGCGAAAGTCAGGCAGGGTAATGCCGCGGGATTGCGGCTTGCGATTTTTGGCAGCACCAACGCCGGAAACCTTGTGATCAGGACTTTGCTGAAGTATGAAAATAAGTATCCCGGGCGGCTTAATGTTGTTGGTGTGGCAACCGATGATCCGGCAGACCCCAATACCCGGATTTCGGTTGCAAAGAGGATATGGGGAAAGTACAGCCCGGATGAGATGACATCATTACGCAACAAGGTCATCCATACCTGCATGGAGGCTGGCATCCCATGTTTTACCGGGGGTGTAAAAAACGATCTTTTTCGTAACATTTTCAATTCATGGGCCCCTGAACTTGTAATCATGTGTTGCTTCGGACAAAAGATAAACAGGCAGCTTTATGATTACCCGGTTTACGGGATGTATAATTTTCATCCGTCCGACCTGGCCGCTCAAATCGGAGCAGGGCCAAAGCCCTTTGAAGGTACAATGCAAAATGGAAAATCAACTTCACGTATGGTCATTCACCAGGTGAACGAGATCATCGACGGGGGACCTCTTGTCGCAAGTTCCCCCCTTGTGAACATTTGCCTGCCAGATGGGAGTTATCCCGAAAACATTCTCTCACTCCAGGAAAAGATACCTGCTATTTCAGGCTGGATGAGCATTGAATTGGTTCTTGAAATCCTTAAAAAGAAAGATAAAGGCGAAACAGGGCGCCTATTGTTTTATGATCTCGAAAGCAGGATCCCTGAGAGAATCCGCAGTAAACTTCTCGATCCTGTTACCAATGATCTCGGCGAGATGTACAGTTTACCTGATCATGACTGTTTGATATAAGAAAAAGGAATGAGAAATAATCAATGGTTGTTGAAACTGCTGAATATTCGTGAGGAGGAAACCAAACCCGTGTTCCTTCTGATGCTGTTTTCCTTTTTCATCGGCTTATCACTTACATTTTATTTCACTGCGTCCAACGCCATCTTCCTGAAACATTTTCCTTCCAGGATGATCTCATTCTCATATATTACCTCTGGGATAGTGGTTTACCTTGCCTGGTGGATGCTCTCCCGTATTGACCGCAAACTAACCATCTCCAACCAGATCCTGGTCAAAATATTTTTTGTGTTTGTCACGGTCCTTGCCATCAGTCTGGGCGTCTGGATCTATGATACAGCCTGGCTTGCATTCACCATGTTTACCTGGGTAAGGGTGCTGGTATATATTACCCTTGTGACTTTCTGGGGACTGGCAGGAAAGATTTTCAATATAAGGCAGGGCAAACGGATCTTCGGATTGATAGGGGTTGGTGAGGTCATTTCCATCATTATCGGTTACTTCTCTGTACCTCTTATCCTGCATTTCCTCAAAGCTGCAGATCTCCTTTTCCTTTCATCCTCAGCCTTACTGATCTGCCTCATTTTGGTTATAATCATCCTGAGGCAGTTCAGGGAACAGCTTGGCAGTAAGGAAACACATTCGGTAAGGGGAGAGGCCGGGAAGAAACCGGAATGGAGTTACTGGTCACTGCTCAGGCACCCCTATTTCCGACTGATCTCCATAATGGCATTCCTCCCGATTTTCGGCTATTTGTTTGTCGATTTCCTTTTCTTAGCGCAAACCAAGAGGGAATTCGCCAACAACCCGGAGACCATCGCCCGGTTTTTCGGTATTTTCCTTGGTTTTGTAGCCGTTGTCGAACTCATCTTCAAACTTATCTCCGGGCGGTTGCTGAATAAATACGGATTGAAGCCAAGTTTGTTATCCCTGCCACTGATCCTTGCCTTCAGCGTTTTATTAGCTGCATTCTTCGGCACAATCTATGGCACGGTTGGATTGTTTTTCGCTTTTATAGCATTTGCCCGTTTATTCGAACGTGCAGTACGCGGAGCCATGTATGAGCCGGCTTTCCAATTGTTGTACCAACCCGTTCCGAATGAACAGCGCCTGGTGTTTCAGAATCAGATCGAGGGTATTCCCAAGGCAATGGGGACCGTCATTACCGGCGCCGCCATCCTGTTACTTTCGAGTTTCTCAATCTTTACCCTGGTCCATTTCAATTATTTCTTTCTGCTGATTCTCGGATGCTGGATATGGATTGCTTTCCTGATGTATAATGAATACCGTAATCTCCTTAAGAAAAAACTTTCAGAGGTTCGTGAAGAAGAGAATACGGGGGCTAATGACGATGTAAGGCTGATCAGGCAATATTTCAGTCCGACCGATGTGGTTGAATTCAGGAAGGTTTATAAACTCTACTATAAAGTGGCCCCGCTGGCTATAGAAAAGTCACTTGAATTTATTTTCCGGGAAGCCTCAGCGGAAGTTAAAAAAGAAATCCTGAAAAATATAACTGACGATCAGATCATTTCCTGCCAGGGATGGATCAGCGGGATGATGAGGGAAGGTTCATGCAAGGATCTCGAGGCTGAGCTTGCTCACACACTGCATGAATTGCAGGAAGCGGAGAACCTGCCTTTTAGTTTCCTGTCGGATCTTTCCAGGTCATCTGATCCTGAAACCAGGGCAAGAGTGGCCCGTTTGCTGGGTTATTCGGGGCGTTACAATACTTATAAATTGCTGATTAACCTTTTACGGGACCAGGACCCGCTCGTTAAAAAAGCTGCTATAATTTCCTCCGGGATGATCAGGCGGTATGAGCTATGGCCCTTCCTGATTGAGAATCTGAACTTAAAAGAATTTAGTTTTACAGCCTCACTGGCCATAAGAATGGTTGGTGACCCGATACTGAACGATGTTGACCACCAGTTCACAAAAATCGGTGAGCACCTGCATTCACTTTTAAGGATTATAAGGGTTTATGAAGACATCGGAGGTGAGAAAGCAGTTAAAATATTAAGATCAAAAATCGCATATCCTAACCCGGAAGTCAGGTTCCAGGTCCTGCTTTCACTAAGCAACCTTGAATATCATGCCACGTTTTCAGAAGTCCCCTACATAAGACAAACCATTGAGGAATCGGTAGACACTATTGTCTGGATCATGGCGGCAATGGTGGATATCGGTGGTTCGGGAGAGACCTTCGAACTTCAGAATGCACTCCTGGAAGAGATGGAAGAGAAAAAGGAAAATATTTTCCTTCTTTTATCCCTGATCTATGAGGCAAAGACCATACGCCATATACGTGAAAATATAGAAAGCCCGGATCTGAAGGCAAAAATCTATGCGCTCGAGATCTGCGACATGACTGTCTCGGATGATATCAAGGAGTTCTTCCTTCCCCTTTTTGAAGATGTTTCCATTCATGAACGTCTTCACCGCTTCCGTTTTTTATTTCCTCAGCAAAAACTGAGCAGGGATGAACGTCTGCTCGATATCATAAATAAAGATTTTTCCAGGATTAACCGTTGGACAAAGAGTTGTGCATTGAATCTTCTTGTTTCCTCCGAAGAAATGAACCGCGATGCAGTTGATAATGTGCTTGCCGCCCAGCTGATCCATCCTGATTCCCTGATCTCGGAAACGGCAGGCTGGGTTTTAAACCAGCGTAATCCTGAATATTTTTCGGAATTGCTTGACAAATTTGAGAAATGGGAAGCTTTGAAGTTATCTCCAGGTATAAAAGAGCAAAGGAATGAAAGTTTCAGGCCGGAATCACTTTTATTTAATATCATAAGAAGTCTGAAAAACATGCCTTTATTTGCCCCGGTTCATGAAGCAAATCTGATCAACCTTGCCTTGAGTCTTGACAATAAAGATACTGCTAAAATCCCCGATGAGGTACTGCTTGAATATATTGCAGGAGATATACGTCTGGTTGACCGTTTCCTAAATCTTCTAACGAATCAATATGAGAAACAGAAGAATCACAGTTAAAATACTGACCGGTTTTTTAACCCTGTTATTCCTGGAGGTAGCCTGGGGGCAATCGGCTGTGAAAGACGGGCAGGGGTACCCGTTTATAAGGAATTTCACTGCTGCTGAGTATAAGGCGCATGCCCAGAATTTTGCAATAGTGCAGGGAGAGAACGGGTTGGTGTATTTCGGAAATTTTGCAGGAGTTTTACAGTTCGACGGTGTACGCTGGAGGCTTATTCCCACGGCGAAGATCACAAAAGTAACCTCCCTGGCCATGGATTCTGCCGGCAGGATTTATGTAGGTGCAAGGGGTGAGATCGGTTACCTCGCTACTGACACCCGGGGAAATATGTCCTTTCAGAGTTTGATTCCCGCGGATAGCAGGGAGAAGATTTCCTTCCAGGATGTCATTGGAACATTTTGCATAAACAGCTCCGTTTATTTCATCACTGAGATGAATGTTTTTACCCTGCAGGATGGTAAGCTGTCGAACTGGTCATCGGAAAATCCAATTATTTCTGCCTTTTCGGCAGACGGCCGGCTTTTTTTGCAGCAAAAGGATAAAGGGCTGAAGGTTTTTAACAAAGGATTACCGGAAGACATTCCCGGCGGGGAGAAATTTTCAGGAGCCATTGAGGTCAGGGCCGTGCTTCACTTCAGTAAAGATGAGCTGCTGCTCGCAACCGGGACCCAGGGCCTTTTTACACTGAACCGGAACGGGATTTCTCCATTTAAAACCAATGCTGATGTATCTTTCCAGAAGAACATCATCACCTGCGCTGTGGAACTGGTTGACGGAACATTTGCCATTGGAACGACCCGTGACGGGATAGTGATTTTATCCCCGGATGGAAGCATACGGCATGTTATCGACCATAATGCCGGGCTTGGCAATAATTTTATCCAGCATCTTTTCACCGATAAAAATCATTTGCTATGGGCCGCCCTCAATAATGGTATTTCGCTAATAGAAGTCCCCTCTGCCTTTTCTTATTTTGATGAGCATTCAGGCCTTAATGGTTCAGTAAACCAGGTGATCAGGTTCGGAGGCCAGCTCTTTGTTTCAACATCCCAGGGACTGCATTATTTTGATGATGAAACAGGTAAATTTAACACCGTTCCTGGTATCTATTCGGCCTGCTGGTCATTGCTGCCGGTTGGCAGTGAACTCCTTGCCGCCACCTCCCAGGGCGTTTTCACGGTCAGCAGAACTTCTGCAAGGCTTATTACCGAAGGGTTTTCGGTAAGCCTGGGAGCTTTAGAAAAGTATCCCGGCTGCATTTATGTCGGACAAACTGAGGGACTGTTCAAACTCAAACACCAGGGAGGAACATGGAATTCAAGCAGGATTCCCGGCCCTTCCGATGACGTTGACGCCCTTCTCAGTGATTCTTCAGGTGCATTATGGGGATCTTCTGTTTCCAGTGGACTGTTCAGTTATAACCAGCAAACCGGCAAACTTGTTTTTTTCGATACCTTATCCGGGTTGCCCGAAAGGAACGGAAATACCCTTCATCTTATCAACGGCCGGCTGACGGTAGCCACCCGCCATGGACTTTATGCCTTTAATGAAAAAACGATGCATTTTGATCCCCTTGCGCTTCCATTAGCCGATACAGCCGAAAACCATGCATGGTTTACGCACCTCACAAATGATAAAGATGGAAAGATGTGGGCGGCATCGGGAGATGAAACCCAGGTCAGGTATTATCAGAACAAGGGAAAAGGGTTTGTTAAAGTTCAAACACCCTTTCTGCCGATTGTCTCATCGGTGATTTGTTACATTTACCCGGAACCATCGGGAATCACCTGGTTTGGAAGCCCTGATTGCCTGATCCGCTATGACCATAGCGTCATTGCTTACAACACGGAAATAAGTCCGGCCCAGATACGCGAAGTAATGGTTCATGGGGATTCCCTGATCTTTGAAGGGAATTCCGGGCATTTCAACGGTGGCGGAGGTGCAGCAACGGATAAAAACATACCGGGATGTGTCCTCAACAGCAATGATAACTTTGTAAGTTTTGAATTTTCGGCTCCATATTACATGAGCCGGGGCGAAATTCTGTTTCAATGTAAACTTGAAGGTTTTGAAGAGACCTGGTCCGACTGGTCAGACCAATCCGCTAAGGAATACACAAATCTTCCAAGGGGCATCTTTACTTTTCATGTCAGGGCAAAGAATGTCTTTAACCAGGTTAGTGAAGAAGCGGTTTTTTCCTTTAAAATATTGTCGCCCTGGTACTATAAATGGTGGGCCTATGTGATTTACATTCTTATGGCAACCGGGCTGATCTACCTGATCGTAATTTTCAGGAACCGGCAGCTGCTCAAAGAAAAGAAAGCCCTGGAACACAAGATTGCCGAGCGCACTGCCGAAATTGTGCAGCAGAAGGAAGAAATCGAGAACCAGTCTGAGGAACTGGCCAGTAAGAATGATGAACTTGAAAAGATAAACACGGTTGTAAAAGCAATAAACTCAGAAATCAACTTTTCAAATCTTCTTCAATCCCTGCTGGAAAAGACAAAACTAATCAAGGCTGTGGAAAAATCCACCGCCCTGATCCTGGATAAGGAATCCGGTTCTTTCAGGTACAGGGCAAGTTTCGGATGGGACGTAAAACAACTTCAGGATGTTCAGCTGACTTTACAGGTAGCCGAAAAACGATATCTGAAAGATGCCGAAGAGGTTTTTGAGGATATTTTTGTGAAGAAGAATTTCAGCACTCTTAACGATGATATGCCGGAATTAGCCGGTTATGACATCCCGAGATCCATGCTTATCCTTGTTATCAAAGTGGATCAGAAAGTTGAGGCCTTCCTGATCCTTGAAAATATGACCAGGGATAATGCTTTTGAGCATGAGGACCTTAGTTTCGTCAGAAATTCCAAGGAACATATCATATCAGCTTTTATTAAAACCAGGATACTTGAGGATCTGCAGTCCACATTAAATAATCTGAAGGAAACGCAGGATCAGCTGGTTCAATCTCAGAAACTGGCCTCGCTGGGTGAACTCACAGCAGGTATCGCACATGAGATCCAGAACCCCCTGAATTTTGTCACTAACTTTTCCACTCTTTCGGCCGATCTTGCCGACGAACTCAAAGGGTATATCAATGAGATCAGGGATAAGATCCCTGCCAACCGTGTCGCAGATATGGAAGAGGTTGTGGAGATGATCAGGGGAAATGCAGAAAAAATCAATGATCACGGAAAACGCGCTGCCAGCATAGTTAAGGGAATGCTGCAGCACTCCCGCGGCAAATCGGGAGAATACGAGAATGTTGAGATCAACAACCTGGTGACCGAGTACGTGAACCTTGCTTATCACGGGATGCGCGCAAAGGATAAGAGTTTTAACACTGCGCTTAGAACCAACCTCGACCCCAATGTTGGTAAAGCAAGTATTATTCCGCAGGAATTAAGCAGGGTTATACTGAATATCGTAAACAACTCCTGTTATGCGGTGGATGAAAAAGCAAAGAAAGGGATACCGGGATTTGCTCCTGAAGTAGTAACAAGTACGCGCAAGATAGGCGACAGGATCGAGATCCGGATCCGTGATAACGGTACCGGTATTCCGCAGCATGTGATCGACAAGATATTCAACCCGTTCTTTACAACCAAACCGACCGGGAAAGGAACAGGGCTAGGTCTTTCGATGAGTTATGATATCATTACACAAGTGCATAAGGGCAAACTCGAAGTACAGTCCAAAGAAGGGGAATTTACGGAATTCATTATAACGATACCTGAGCAGAGGTAGGCGGGGCGGGATAAATTAAAATGATGAGAAGAAGTATTGTCAGGATTACCGGGTTTATTATTCTGGGGTTTTACCTTTTTTCTTCAGGGGTGGTATCAGGTCAGACCCTCTTTAAGATCAACCAGTACGATGTATTATACAACGGGAACCTGATGCCGATCGTGACTTTGTTCACAAATTACCAGGTTTCTGAGCACATAGGGATTACGAGTTATTTTTACGTGACGGCATATCCCCAAAACAGCTGGGGAGAAGGACTTGTTGGCGTCAGTTATACCATTGTCAAAGGGATCACAATCGGGTTCCTGGGAGGGTACCAGTCGAATGAAACTGAACTCTGGCGGGTTTCACCGATTATCGGGTTATATAAGAAACCTTTTTCTTTTTTCGGCGCTTTTGAATTCGGGGGGAAACGGTATCGCTGGGATGCAATGGGTTTTTACGAACTCCGAAGATGGAAATTCGGGGGTGAATTCATCCGGTACTACCAGATGTACGCCGCAGGTCCGAGAGTGGAATTCTCATTCCTTAAAAATAATATCCTCACGGTTTTTCACAGCAGTCTCTGGGACTGGGTTTATGGCAGGTACGCAGCCATGTTCGGTATTTATGCAACTTTCGGCAATATGAAACCCGCCTCAGGTAAAATCAAATCACAGGATCGGTAATTGAACAGTTTGACCTGTAATGACATTCAACGTATTTTACTTCGAACCCAAGGTAAACCTAATTCCTGATGCAACGAACCGATAATCCATCTGTGTTTCTTCCAATCCCCAAGCGGTAGACCGCCGGACCGTAATTACTCAGGCCGAGAAAATATAAACCCGCACTGTCATGGGTTTGAGACCACCAATAACCTCCGGAGCGAACTCCTGAAAACCCCGCCCCATTGCAATCATCACCAACACTTATAAGATTTCCGCCGGGAAGAGCTGAAAAACCACTCTCGTTGGTTGCTCCTCCATTTGGATCCTCCCAATGCAGTGTTCCGGCTTCTTTCATTTTACCTCCTGCAACAAGAGTGTCGCCCAGGTAAACAACCAATACATGCCATTCATCGTTGCCAGGAACATGCCAGCCTGCAGGGCAAAGTTTGCCGGTACTTACCGCATACCCGTTGTATAATGATCCATAGGATTCATAGAATGAAGGACTGTTGCCATACGAGCCATAACCCGGTCCGGTACTGCCTTGCCAGGCTGGAAGATCTAATAACCATTGTATCTTTTCCCCGTTATTTAACCTGGTTGTTTTCAGGTTCTCGCAGGTCCATTCCTGGGTGCCTATTGTTACTGTATGATAAAGATTGCTGTCGATATCTTTAATGGTTCCCGATGCGGTATGGATAAACCAATAACTACCATAAGCAGTGCCTACGACGTTTCTGGCATAAGCACTCACCCGGTAAAGCGTGTTTGGGGATAAACCGGATATATTGCTTGTAAAACTGCCGGTACCCTGACCGTCCATTGTTCTTTCATCTGCTATGGTTGGTGTTTCACCGGTACTCCAGCACACGCCTCTTTCTGTTACGGACGCGTCGCCATCGTAAGGAACTTCACCACTGCAGGAGGCAGTGGATTCTGTAATGTTGCAGACCGGGCCTGTTGTTACTGCGGGGAGGTTGAGGAGATTGCGCTCTTTCTTGCAGCTTGATGGTAACATGAATATTACTCCCATTATAAACACAGCGAGAGGCAGGAATGGGTATAGCCAATTTTTATTTATCCGTTTCATAAAAGTTTCTTTTAAAAGGTTGATAGTTATTAGTTTTTGAGAATTTCATTGAATGCTTTAATAATGTTCATTAAAACCAAAGAAGTAAACTGATCAGGGAAGATGGTTCCCTGTTTTTACAATTTTATTTTGATTTGTAATTTTTTTCAAAACGGACTCAGCCCAACTTAAGCCGGATGGGGTATAGCTTTGGTAGAGCCTGAGAAAGAAGATGAAACCGACCGGGACCAGGAAAATCAATAACAATGACAGTTCGGTTGATGTAAACCAATTTCGCCCGGCCAATACAACACTATAAAGAAAGAGTGTAAGAATTGTCAGCCGGAAATTTGATATCCTTAACGGCCTGTAAATAACCGGCCCTCTTTTGGTATTCTTTTCCCGGGCAACCAGGAGTACAATTCCTGAAATAATGAATATCATAATAATCCACTGGATGATCTTCAATCCAAAGAAAACCTGTGTCAAGCTGAAGCTGGATTCAGGATCGCGAACAAATTCAACCAGGAAACGCAGACCAGCATAGCACAATACTGAAAACAGGAAAAGACTTTCAGAGGCTTTCCATTTTGCCCTTGTCCTCCATACCAGGAACGCGATAATCAGACATCCCAGCATCTCGTAAACCTGTATGGGATGCACTGCAGCCGAAGTTTTATCGTGAAAATGAACAATTCCTTTAAGTATATGAGTCCGATATACCATGGATGTATATCCATACTTAATCCCCCATGGCAAACTTGTTGAGGTTCCGAAGCAACATCCGGCCATCAGGCATCCGAGGCGCGAGATGGCCATGGCAAGCGGTAACGCGATTGAGAAATTATCAAGAACCGGCAAGTAAAACCGCAGCCATATTTTTGCCAGCATCAAGCCGGCAAATAACCCAAGAATTCCACCCAGAATAGTCTTTTTCTGACCCGGTGGGAAATTGAAACTCTGAAACACCTTTAACCATTGCCAGGATGAATATGAGGCGACCTTTTCACCAATTATAAAAAAAAGGCCACCGGTAATGATCAGCAACAACCAGGGAATTTTTGGATAACCCTTTGCGAATCCAATATAAATGGTAAATGTCGCAACCAACAAAATTGCTGTCAGGTAAGTGATTGTATAATACAGCCCCCCATGAGTTGTTTCAATAATAAACAATATTTGCATATTGTAAGGATTAAACTTTACAAAACGAATTTATTTCAGGGATACCAGGAAACCTAATTGATTTTCAAGACAGGGGATGAACAGTTTGCAGGAAATCCAAAATTCAGGATAATGCTGAGAACGAATTGGCAAATACTGCAAAATCGTATTTGTAACTCCAGCCTTTTTGCAGGAAATAAGAAATTTTTATTCTGACTCAATCTGGCGAATAACGTACTTTTGTATATGACTCATAAACTCATCCGCCCATGAAAAAATTATTCTTTTTGGGTATTCTGATCCCGCTTTTCTATTTACCCGCCACAGCCCAGAACAACACGCTTTTTGACGACAGCCGGCTGTCATCGGTACACATCACCATAAACCCTGACACCCTGGCATGGATCATTGCCAATGTGCTTTCCGACCATTACTTCATGGCCCGCTTCGTCTTTGATGATACGGTGCATCGCGACACTTTGGAAAATATCGGCTTCCGGCTCAGGGGAAATACTTCAAGGTATGCACTAAAGAAGTCATTTAAAATAAGTTTCAACGAGTATGTCTCAGGGCGGAAGTACCAGGGTGTGAAAAAGATCAACCTGAACGCGGAACATAATGATCCGACTATGATCAGGGAGAAGCTGTTTTACGATACCTGGAATAAAGCCGGGATGGTAAAACGCAGGTCAGCTTTCGTGAGGCTTTATATCAACGAGGTATATTACGGGCTTTACACCAACCTGGAAGAGATGGATAAGGTCTGGCTCGGGCAGGAATATCCGGATAACAACGGCAACCTGTATAAATGTAATTACCCTGCAGACCTGGTCTACCTGGGCGATGACCAGAAAACCTATAAAGACCTGGAAAGTAATGATGTGATGGGAGGAAGGGTTTATGAACTCCAGACCAATGAAACGGATGATGATTATACACGATTGGTGACCCTGATAAAAGCCCTGGATGCCCCGGCCGATTCGCTGTTTGCGATAAATATTGAGAAGATCCTGAATACCGGCCATTTCCTGAAAGCCCTGGCCCTTGATGTGGCATCAGGTAACGCTGATGATTACAGCTTCAACAGGACCAATTACTATTTATATGACAGCCCGGCCGACGGACGCTTTGATTATCTCGCCTATGACACTGATAATTCCTTCGGATGTGAATACTTCGGGATTGACTGGGGCAACAGGGATTGCCTTAACTGGATCAACCGCGATATCAGCCTTCCCCTGGCTCAGAAGATGCTTGCCGTTCCCTCATTTTTTGCGCAATACAAACAATATCTCGACACCATTGCAAACACCCTTATTCTCCCCGACAGCGTTTTCCCTCATATCGATGCCATGAAGCAACTTATTCAGAAGGCTGCGGAGGAAGATACATTCAGGTGCCTCGATTATGATTACACCATTGCCGATTTCAACAACGGCTTCATCATGACTATCCCGGGGCATACACCTTACGGAGTAAAGCCATTTTTGGAAACCAGGCATAACTCATTACTGAAGCAGCTTCATCCCGACGGCATTCAGAACTCCGTTTTACCTGCAGGGGAACTCAGGATATTTCCCAACCCAGCTCAGGCTTCCATTAATGTGGTTTTTAATGAGCGGTCATCCAGTTTTGTTGAAGGCAGGATTGTTGATTGTTACGGAAAGACGATCAGGGAAATCGCCCCGTTTATGATAAACAACGGAAACTTTAGCCTGAGGGCCGATGAGTTGTCTCCGGGGCTGTATTTACTGATCCTTCGGTCGGGCAAAAAGAATTACCAGGTAAAATTCGTCAGGAGTTCAGACCGCTGAGATCATCTCCGTCCATTAGTGCACATCCAGTCCGTGCAACATATATTGTAGATGTAGCAGGGATTTCAGGATCTCTTCCATATATTCGTTAACGGCTTTCACGCTTCCGGGGAGGGTAAATACCAGGGTCTTTCCCATTACGCCTGCCACCGACCTGCTGATCAGGGCCTGGGTTTTTAATGCTCCGTATTTCATCCTGATCATTTCCATGATCCCCGGGATTTCCTTATCAAGCAGGGGTTTAATGACATCCACAGTGAAATCCCTGGGACCTATACCTGTGCCGCCCGTTGTAATTAACAGGTCGATAAGCTCATCTTTCGACTGGTGAACCAGTTCCGCGAGTTTATACTGGTCATCGGGGATCAGTGCATAATGGACGAAGAGGTTCAGCCCCTTTTCACTGAAAAAGCCGCGAAGCATCTCCTGCAGCCTGGCCCCGGAACGGTCTTCATACTCCCCTGAACTGGCCCTGTCGCTGAGGGTGACCACGAGCGCCCTGTACATTCTTGGATGGAATTCCAGGATATCTCCGTCGCTGATCTGCCCGGGATGAAGAACGCGTGCAAAGATCCCTTCCTTCGGCATCACGCAGTCGCCAACTTCCTTGAAAATAGAACAGGAGGTCCCGTGGCATTCCTTGCCGATCTGGGTAATCTCAATCTCGACTTCCCTGCAGGTAAAACGGTCAAGAGGACGAACCCTGGCGTAATCAAAGCCTTCAAGGCTGATATTTTCGGCAAATTCGCCCGGAGATATTGTCCGCCCGGCCTGTTGTTCGAATTTCCTGATGCTCTCCATGCCCAGGATGCTGATCTGCCTGTTCCATGGCCCTGAGTGGGCATCGTTCTCAACTCCCTGGTGGGTGAGCCTGATCGTGCCCACCGGCTTTTTGACTGTACCTTTGGTTTCAGAGATATTTACAGAAACAACTTTGAGCTTCTCCATAGTGAAGATTTTCATGCAATTAAATGTCTTCCTTTGTTTTGCTGAGCAGCCTCACCTCATCCACCTTCATTGTTTTATCTGCAGCCTTGCACATATCGTAAACAGTAAGCAGGGCAACAGAAACCGCAGTAAGGGCTTCCATCTCGATACCGGTTTTCCCGGTACAGCGGGCCAGGCTGTTCACCCGCACCCCTGTTTTATCGAGGCTTGCCCTGACTTCCAGTTTTGTTATACTCAGAGGATGGCATAATGGGATCAGCTCCGAGGTTTTTTTGCCGCCCTGTATTCCCGCGATCTCCGCCACCGTTAGCACATCGCCTTTCTTCAGCTTGTTTTCGCGGATCAGCCCGATGGTGGCTTTTGCAAGGGTGATATGGCCGGTAGCCTCAGCAGTGCGAACCTGGTCGGGCTTGACGAAAACGTCGACCATGACTGCTTTTCCTGACTTGTCGGTATGTGAAAGCCTATTCATATGTCAATTTACGATTGAAGGATTTTCGATTCCCGATTGAATTTATTGATTGCCGGGTTACGAGTTTAATATTTTATTCGTCGATCATCAATCTTAAAATTCAATAGTAACTCTAAGATCGTATAATCGTAAATCTCTTTCATCCTCCAATATTATGAAAAAAATCCGAGGAATTGGATGTCCCTTTTTCCGGCTTCAGCCCCACTGCAGCTTCAAGTGCCTGCCTGATCCCCATTTTACGGATATCGAATTCCAGGTCACTGAACAAACAGGGTTTAATCCTGCCGTTGGCGGTTAAACGCAACCTGTTGCAATGCATACAATCGCCACCATGCCCGTTCTCCACAATAGTGAAACAGCCCTCACCCAGGTTCATCTGGTGAATGAACCTTGCTTCAAAACCATTGGCTTCGCAAAACCCGCGTACTGCGACAGCATCCGGCTCTTCCGATGAATCCCTGATCACGCAATTGATCTTGATGGGTTTGAGGCCGGCTTGTTGCGCAGCTTCAATTCCCAGCATGACTTTCGAAAGCTCTCCACCACGTGTGATCTCCCTGAACCTGTCTGGATCCATGGTGTCCAGGCTGATGTTGATCCTATGTAGCCCAGCGAGAGCGAGAGGCCGGGCATATTCCTCAAGCAGGATGCCGTTGGTGGTAAGCCCGAGGTCGAGTATGCCCGGTATGGCTGCCACTTCCGATACAAACTGAACGAGGCCTTTGCGAACAAGCGGCTCGCCCCCGGTTATCCTCACTTTGGATACCCCCATGGATACTGCCACATGAATCACGTCCAGTATCTCTTCATACGAAAGGATGTCGGTATGAGAAAGCATTTTTATGCCTTCGGCCGGCATGCAATACACGCAGCGAAGGTTGCAGCGGTCGGTTACCGAAACCCTGAGGTAATTGATCCGGCGGTTAAAGCGGTCGAACATTCGCAGGTTCTCCTTTCCTGATCTCAGTCTGCCCGATTTCCATGATCATCATTCCATTGGCCCTGGAATAGGCGTTGATATGAGCCGATCCATGGTATTCAAGAGGAAACACTGCATTATCCATTATCAGGACAGGGATCACCGATTTCCTTTCGGACTTTTTCCGGGAAAAATCGATGCCCATCGGGATCTGTATTGTCAACGGCAGTTCTTTGCAACCCATTATTCCGAGGATAAGCGGCTTCACCATAAGTTCGAACAGAACGAAAGAAGATACAGGATTGCCTGGCAGGCCAAAGATGAACTGCTTGTTGTAACGGGCAAATACGGTAGGCCGGCCGGGTTGTATAGCAACGCTTTTAAACAGGATCTCAGCTCCGAGGCCTTCCATTGCAACCGGCACAAAATCAAAATCCCCCATCGATACCCCGCCCGTAAGGAGCACGATATCGGTTTCATACAAAGCCATGGCAATTTTATCCTGGAGGTCTTCGGCGGTGTCATCTGCAATCCCGTAATAGGAGCATTTTACCGGGATCTCCCTGGCCTGGGCCACAAGCTGCCAGGCGTTGGAATTCCTGATCCTCGCTCCAACAGGTTTTACTTCAGGCTCTACTAATTCGTTACCGGTTGAAATGACTCCAACATGAGGCTGACGGGCCACCCATATCTTTATATTCCCGACCGATGCAAGCACGGCAAGATGTGCCGGACCTATCTTCAGGCCTTTGTCAAGAACTTTCTGCCCTTCTTTGATATCCTCCGAAAAGTAGCAGATGTTCCTGGCAGTTTTTTCCTGAATGAATTTTATAATGTCGGTGGATAAGGATTCGGTATGTTCAACCATGATCACGCTGTTAGCCCCGTTCGGCAGCATGCCGCCGGTCATTATCCGCGAACATTCCCCCGAATGAATTGTTTTTACCGGTTCAGAACCGGCTGCTATGGTTTCAATGACCTTCAGTTCAGCTCCCTCATGCAGGTCTTCCATCCTGCAGGCAAACCCGTCCACCGCCGATTTATCAAAGGGGGGCATGCTGATATCCGAAAATACATCCCTGCTCAGCACCCTGCCACAGGCCGATTCCCATGAGACTTCTTCCTCACCAAAGGACTGTGCATTCTCCAGGACTATCTTTAAAGCTTCTTCAAATGAAATCATTCTTCAATAAATTTTACTGCAGTGGCCTTAAAATTCAGCCATAACCGCATTCCTTCCATTATTTCCATTTTTTCGAGGGAGACGCCGGTGATCAGGGCATGAAGTTTGTCCCCGGCATCCACGCAGATATCGAAACCGCTCGGAGTTGCAATGATCTCCTCCACTCTTCCTTCAAACATATTGATAGCCGAGGAATCCAGGGCAGCCGCCGAAAGTACGATATCTTCCCCGCGTATCATAACGAAGCCTTTCAGGTTTTCTTGTCCTGATCCGAGGCGTATCTTCATACCACCCTGGGTTTCGGCAAATGGCAATCCGCCAAACATCCTGATCTTTGCGGGAATGAAGTTCCTGATGCCTATAAAATGGGCAACAAAACCGTTCCTGGGGTGATGGAAGACCTCATCGGGAGTACCGGACTGCAGAATACTTCCATGGTCCATCACAGCGATTCGGTTGCCTAATGACAAAGCCTCTTCATAATCGTGGGTAACATGCATGATTGTTTGCCCCCCGCGGTGGATCTGCCTCAGCAACACCCTGATCTCCGATTTAAGCTGGCTGTCCATTGATGCCAGGGGCTCGTCGAGAAGGAGGATCTCAGGCTCCTGTATCAGGGTGCGCGCCAATGCAACCCTCTGAAGCTCCCCACCGGATAAGGTCGAAGGATAACGCTCCAGCATATCATCTATCCCAAGCTTCGTGCTCAGCCTTTCAATTTTATCTTTTATTTCTTCATGCGGCTGACCGTGCAATGCATAAGCCAGGTTCTTCCTCACTTTCATATGAGGGAAGATGGCATGGTCCTGGAACACCAGCCCGACTTTTCGTTGCTGTATAGGCAGTTTCGTGATATCCCTTCCCCCGAGTTCAATTCTGCCCGTATCTGATCGCAGAAGTCCTGCAATGGTTTCCAGGAGTATGGATTTGCCTGCGCCCGAGGGGCCCAGCAGGATGAAATAATCTCCGTCTTCCACAGTAAAAGAAATATCCTTTATGCAGAATCCCCGGAGATCTTTATTGACGCCTGTGAGCTTCAGCATGAATCAGTTCTTTTTTGAAGATGAAAGGAGCAGGCGGATGATCATGAAAAAAACCAGGACGACCAGGATGAAGATCACCGAAACTGGCTGGGCGTATTTCAAACCGAAAGAAGTGAAACGCTCATAGATCAATACAGGCGTGATCATGGGATGATAAGCGATGATCACGACGGCTCCGAATTCGCTCATCCCCCTGGCAAACATAAGGATGAGGCCCGAAAGTATGTTCTTCCAGGCCAGGGGAAGCGAGATGGTAAAAAATACCCGTACCGGGGATGCTCCAAGGGTGAGCGCAGCTTTCTCGAGACGCTCGGGGACGGAAAGAAAACCGTCCCTGGCCGCATTGATAAGGTAGGGGAGGCTTACAAAAGCCATCGCGATCATGATGCCTGCGGGATGGCCTACAAAATTGAAGCCAGCAGCTGAGCTTGCTTTTCCGAGCCAGGTGTCTCTCGATAAAAATCCCAGCACGGCAATCCCAGCAGCGGAATGTGGAATGACTACCGGCAGGTCTATGATGGCAGTGACAAGTTTTTTCAATGGGAAACGATAACGGGCCAGTATCCATGAAAATGGTACTGCAGCGAGAGCGAACAGCAGGGTCCCTCCCATGGAAGTCCCGAGGGTGAGAAGGATACTGTTTTTAACTTCTGGATCTTTGGCCGTCTCAAACAGCTTGAGCGGGGAAGATGAAAACAACAAGCCAAGTACGGGAGCCAGGATGAACAGCAGGATCAGAGCCCCAAGCAATGAAAATACCCACTGTAATCCCTGTCTTTTCACTCGGCTGTGGTTAGTGAAATTTCGGATATAGCCTTGATGGCCCTGTCGGAGAAGAAATCACAGGCGGGATAAAGCCTGTACTGTCCACTTCCGTCATCCGCCTTCCCATCAACAAGCAATACCTCCTCCTGGTCGCTGCGGTTGACTACTTCGCTGAGGGAATAAACGCAGCGGTAACCGTCGAGGCCAATCACCACCACCAGCCCGGTTTTCAGGTCCCGTGAAGTTATGCTTACATAGGGATTAAGGATCTGTTCGAGTAAGGCTCCGCTAAAGGGGGTCGTGCTGTGGATGCCCCGACCCCTGCCGTAAAAGATGGCATTGAAAGTTTCTTTCCGCGTTCCTTCGGGAAGTGTGGTGATCTCGCTGAGTACCTTGCTTTTGCTGGTGATTTTGAATCCCGGCGAATACAGGGGCTTGAGGTCGCGGTTCACCGGAATTTCTCTTGCATAAGATTTAACAGTGATCTTCACCGGGTTGCTGATGTTCCTTTCGCTGAGCAGGTCGTTGCCGATTACGAGTTTGCTTTCCTGCGGAAGCGGCCAGAGGTCGCTGGTCTTGCTCGGGACAATCCTTCCGACCCTGGTTGCAATGAGGATCTCATGAAGATGGTTGGGATAATAGATCTCTCCCCAACTCAGGACGACTTTTTCGCCCTGGTTGTTTTCTATGATCACGTAAAGATCAATGATGGGGCGGTAAGCGTCCTTGTTCTTTTTGTTCAGGATCCGGTTTTCGAGGATGTCGAAGAGGGAATAACCGTCGTAACGGTATGCCCCGATAAAACGGTTGCCGCCACCATCATTCAAAAGGGCTTCCTTGATGATAATGCTCCGTAGCGGCAATCCGGAAAGATCTGCCGGACCGGGATTCTCAACCTCGCCTTCGATGGTAAGCGGGCTCCCTGTCAGGGCGTACATCTCGGTGTTATCATAAAAATTATTATTCCGGTCTTTCGGATCCTCCGCTGAAACTTGTTTCAGACCTGAGGCTGTGCTGTTCAATGTTTTTTCCTGTGCCATGAATGTTAAAGGAATGATCCATAATGATCCTGCCAGGAGGATGAGTTGAATTTTCATTTTCAAACCGGTTTATGGCTTTTTAACAAAAGGTTTAAGGCGGTCGGGAACAAGGTTGTAATTTTTTTCTTCCATGGGAACAACCGAAGGCTGTCCGTCCTTTTCCATGATCTTCATACCCTTATCTTTCGAAAGCATGAACTCCAGGAAAGCAACTGCTGCTTCCTTGTTCGGGGCGTTCTTCAGCAGAGTGATACCGTAAATCATGGCCTCGCCTTTGACCTGGTCTGTTTTTCCTGGCTCCTTTCCTTTAATGTCGACCACGGCTTTTTTGTAGTCTTCGTTGAATTTCGGGTTTTTCAGGTTGATCTCGTCGGGGAGCGCCAGGAAGCTCAGCTTATGCTGCACGGCAACCGACCGGTAGTTGAAGACATAATCGATGTTGTTCGATTCAAGCAGGGCAATAAGGTCCACTTCCTTGGGCCTGATGTAGTTCTGATCTTTTTCCTGCATCTGTTTTGCAAGCCCCGGTTTCTTGTAATAAGCCTCTGACAGCTGAAGGCACATTACCGACCTGTACCCGCAGGGATCGGCATTGGGATCGGCCCGGCCGAAAGCCACTTCCTTCTTCAGCAGAATGTCATACCAGTTCTTTGCATTGATCTTGTCTTTGAATTTCGATTTTTCGGAATAAATAATACAGAGTTCGTTGCTTGCAAACCTGATGTTAAAATCGGCATAAGCAGGAACAAGCATTTTATCAATTACACCGTAATCCGAAGCGGCCATGATGTCGCAGGGCTTTTTAAGGTCGGTGATCTTGCGGGCGCATTCAACGCTCCCGGCCGATTCGAGCAGTACATTCACATTGGGATAGATCTTGTTGAATTCGGCCTTGATCTCTTTCATCGGGACCGAAAGACTGCCGGCATGAAAAATGAGCAGGTCGCCCTTCAGATCTACCGGCTTCTGTGAAAAAACAAAAGGGGTGAGCAGGATACTGCATAACAGGATGGAAAAAAAACGTTTCATAGATTTTAGTTTGGTTTCGCAATTATTATTCTTTACCCGATATTTCATCCAGGAAGTCTTTGAATCCTTGTTGAATGACGGCATCAGCCCCGGAATGAAACCTGTCAAATGCCTTTACCAGGAGTTTCCCCTCTTCGGTAAGCGCCATGCTTCCGCCTTCTGCTCCTCCGCGATGTTTCTCAAGAAGAGAGAACCCGAAAAATTCTTCAATTTTCTTGATATTACCCCAGGTCCTTCGGTAAGTATAACCAAGTTCATCACAGGCCGCCTTAAGGGAGCCTTTCTCGGCGATAAGTTTAAGCATCCGCCATTTACCGTCTCCAAGTATGCCGACGCCCTCGCTGTCGGCAAGCCAGATCTTGTAGTCCAGTTTAATATCCCGGATCCTGGTTTTGAACTTTGTTTCCATAACCAAAAATACTACTTTTTGCGATATGCTATTCCATGCATATCTGTGATCAAACATCCCTGTATGTTTTTATTTCCCCTGGCCGGCAATTTTCAATTGTTCCCTCATCTTCCTGTATAATATAATAGGATGATCGCCTGAGATAAGGTGTTCATCCATTTTCAGGGATGTGGCCTGTGGCTGGTGGGTTTCAACAACGGTACGGTCCTGTTTAAGGACTATACGATTGAAGATTTTTGAAAACAGGAAAAACAGGTTCCTCAGCAAGGGTAGTTTGACCATTTTCTGGTAGGTCTTCAGGTAAAACAGGGTGTGCTCATCGTCGATGGGGACGAAAGCAACAATGATCCTCATGGAATCCATGATATGGTTCTGCCAGAGGTTTGGGAAAAGGAAGGTTATGTACACGCTTTTTTTCGGGGGTTCAGTGACCTGGTCAGGCCTCAGAGGTTTCTGTCCGCGGTCTTCCTCGTTAAACGGCCAGAAAGAAATTGAATTTTCCCCCTGTTTGGTATATGGACCATTGACAACCGGGCCAATGCCTCTGCCAATGGTCGTATGATGGATAAAGGGAACATGCACCACATCGAGCTGGTTCTCGATGCCTCTTGAATAATGGGCTTTCCAGAGATCAGTGAAAGACGAAGTGATCAGGCTGTCGTCAAGGTCATCAAACCAGGGAACTTCCGGCAGCACGCTTGCAGGGGGAAGAATCCCTGAAGGCGGTTCAGGGGTGTACCAGAGGTAGATGAACCCATGCGCTTCCTTCACAGGCCAGGCGCCGGCCCTGATATAATCGGGGATTGCGGAAGCCTTGCCGTTCGCGGGGATCAGGGTACAACGCCCTGTCGTATCATACTCAAAGCCGTGAAACGGGCATTGAAGATGATCTTCTTTGACCTTGCCGCAGCTGAGCTGAATGCTGCGGTGTGGGCATTTATCCCTGAAAACGCCAAGCCCTCCGCCGGAATCCCTCCAGGCAACAATTTTTTCACCGAACCTGGTAAAGCCTTTTACCTGGTTCTTCTTTATCTCACGCGACTCAAGTATAACATACCACTGGTTGGGGATCATATCTGAAAATTTTAAAAAACTGAGGATTAAAGATAGGGAGAAAACTCGTCCGCAGTCAATAATAAAAACAGTTTGCAGATGTTGTATCTTTGATCAAAATATTGAACTATGGCAACAGGAAAGAGAAAACGAATAGCCCTTGTGGCTCACGATAACTGTAAGCAGGATATTGTTGAATGGGTTGAATGGAACTGGAAAATCCTGATGGAACACCAGCTGATCTGCACGGGTACCACCGGTATGCTGGTGAGCGATGCGCTGATGAAAAAAATGGAAGACAGCGTGAGTGAACTTGAGACTTCATCATCGGTTAAAACAGAAAGGAAAAAGATAATCGCCCCGAAGATCATCAGGCTCAAGTCGGGTCCTTTCGGAGGTGATCAGCAGCTCGGTGCCATGATCTCCGAAGGACGTGTTGACATTCTGATCTTTTTCTGGGATCCAATGCAGCCTCATCCACATGATGTGGATGTAAAAGCCTTGCTCAGGATTTCGGTGTTATACAATATCCCTTCGGCATGTAATCTTTCAACAGCCGATTACCTGATCTCTTCCTCATTGATGGATGAGGATTACCACCCCAAGGTCAGGGATTATTCAAATTATCTTAACCGCAGTATACCCGGCGCTGATATGTAATGAACTTTTGCCAACTGCCGACTGCCGATTGTCCGCTTAGCCAATAAGGGCAGAGCCAATCAGCCTTCATTCATTAATTTTTCTGCGAAGTTACGGGAACAAGGCGTTCGGGGATCAGAAATAATCCTATCTCGGAAATTTCGGGGTTCCCCCTTGAGGATGTGATCCTGATCCTGGCCATGCCCGCCTGCACCCTGGGGAATCTCAGCAATCGTTTATAACCAATGGTAGTTCCTGAAGCTATGACTTTCCATGATTTGCCTTCGGGTATTTCAACCAGGAACGATTCCACCCTTTGCCCGTTTTTTATGTTTTCCTGTATGCTGATGCAGTTAAAGCCTGAAACCTGTTTCAGTTCCATGATAAACGATGCGGAGGTGCTCCCTTTTTTACAGGTCCAGTAGGTTAAGGGGTTATGATCGGTCATGTTTTCCGCTTTGGACTTCGGATTGCCGTTGGCCGGTATGAAAGTGGCCCCCTCGGCCAGGTTCACACTGAAGCATGAATCGAGCAATGTACGCATGCCCCTGAGGCTTTTTACATCATTTTCCTGAATGAGGCCTCGTTTATCGGGAGGAAGGTTCAGGAGAAGCACCGAATTCCTTCCAACAGAACTGAAATAGATATCAACCAGTTTTTCAGGGCTTTTAACCAATGAATCATCTTGTTTATGATAGAACCAACCAGGCCGGATTGAAACATCAACTTCCGAAGGATACCATATAAGACCGGGCGCATTTCTTAACTTTTCACGGCTGCCAAGGTCTTCCTGCATCATGTCTCCGGGAGGTAAAAAAATTCCTTTGCCTTCAGCCTGCTGTGAATTTGCAGAGATGTTCTCAACCGAAGCCTGTGAAAGAGGTACAACGCTCCATTCGGTTTCCCTCCCGTAGCCCGATTCGGTGCCGACCCAGCGTACATCGGGCCCCATTATGGCAATGACTGCTTTGGGTTGAAGCTTACGGATGAGTTTGTAATAACCCTCCCAGTCATACACCTGTTTTTTACCGTTCGGCCCTTCGCCGCAGGCCCCGTCAAACCAAACTTCGCTTACTTCTCCATAGCCTGTTAGGACTTCAGTGAGCAGGTTTTTGAAATAAGTATTGTATTCGTCGCTGCCATATACGTTTGAATGGATGTCCCAGGGTGAAATATATACCCCGAATTTAAGCCCGTACTTCCTGCAGGCATCGGAAACCTCTTTTACAACATCTCCCTGCCCGTTCTTCCATGCTGAATTTTTTACGCTGTAATCAGTGTATTTGCTGGGCCAGTTGCAGAATCCGTCGTGGTGCTTTGCAACAAGGATGGCCAGCTTTGCACCGGCTTCTTTTGCCGTACGTATCCATTGTCCTGCATCCAGTTCGCCCGGGTTGAAAATACCGGCTTTGGTCTCTTTTTTACCCCATTCAAGATCTGCAAAAGTATTGATCCCAAAATGAAAGAAAACAGTGAATTCAAGTTCCTGCCATGCAGCCTGCCTTTGGTCGGGCCTTACATTTGCAGCAATCTTAATAACAGAATCTTCCGGAAGCCCCTGAGGTAACAGAATATAATTTGTACCAGTCTGGGCAATGGCGACGGACCCGGTAAGCAGGATCAAGGATATCAGGATGTATCTGAGAGATCTCATGCGATGTGTTTAAATGGTGAGATGGTGAAAGGGATTTAAGATTGAATACTCGAATACTCGAATAACGAATTATGAATTGTGAAGTGATTTTGAATACTCAAACAATCGAATGTTGAATTACGAATTATAAAACATTAACGAATGCAAAATAAATTCAAATTTCTTAATTCGAGTATTCGAGTATTCAATTTCATTGACTGATCACAATACACTATTGCAGAGGTGTAACGACTTCCAGCACTTCAGGCAGGTCCATCCCTATATTCTTCAGATGTTCGATCTTCGGAACCCCGTTCTTTGTCCAGCCACGGCGTTCATACACTGCATCAAGAAGTTTTTCATACTGGTCTTCGCGATGCTTTCTCAACACTGCCATTTTTTCCTCGGTGGATTTCCCCGAGGGGTTGAAACCGACTTTCTCGATCAGCTGTTTGTCGTAACGCTCAGCCCTGGATTCATATTCCTCTTTGGTCACAGGTCCACAGGCACGGTAAGGTTGTGCATCATGTTTCCTCAAACCATATCCCCTGCGGATGCTTAAAATCCTCTGGAAATTATAGACCCTTTCGGACATGCGGACCAGCTCGGTCTTGTCTATTTTTAAACCAGTAACAGCATTGAAGATGGTTACATAATTATCAACATGTTCGGGAACTTTTGCAGGTTCGGCAGTCTGTGCATTATTTTCGGGTTCCACGTCATTCCATGGAAGCTTGCAGAATCCTGCCAGCCCGAACCATGTGCGGAACATAGGGAAATAATGAAGGGCCTCGGCTTTTTTCTCAAAAGTCGGGATCTGGTTGTTTACCATATCCATGAAGATCAGCCAGGCTTCGTCATGCTGGGGGCCTTTGTTTGTCATGGCATAGCCGCCCTGCTGTGCAAGTGATTCCTTGGAAACATACTGGGAATACTCAAGGCCTTTGTTTTCCATACCGATATCCTGCAGGAACTGGGCATCACCCCAGCCGTTCTTTGCAAAGATCCCTTTCATTTTTCGTACACCCTGCCCGGCGATGAGGCCGAATCCTTCTCCGCGTGAAACCTGGTGAAGCAATTCCATGGCTGCATCGGCATTGCCGAAATTCAGTTTTAATCCACCGGTACGTTCCTCGTTGATGATCCCGTTCTCAAAACATTCCATTATAAATCCCAAGATGGTTCCCCAGGAAATGGTACAAATGCCGTAAGTATCGCAGTAGAAATTGGCTTCGATGGTGAAGTCGGGGTTAAAAATACCGGCAACGGAACCCAGGGAGGAGGTGGTTTCATATTCAGGGCCGTCGACTATCACTTTTTCACCTTTATACGGACCGCTTCTGAGTTCATAATTGTCAACACCCTTCGCGCAGGCCATATTGCATCCCACCCAGCAACCGTCGGGGACATTCTGGGTAAAAAATGATTTCCATACATCCCCTTTGATAAGGTGGGCATCGGGATGGCTCCCGAACTTGAAATTATGGACCGGAAGCAGGTCATAATCGTTCATGATATGCGTGAGGTGGGCTGTGCCTTTTGAACGCATTTCGCATTGCTTGTCGTCAAGCTCACGCATTTCCTTGTTGAATGTGCGCCCGCGTTCCTGTATGGCTTCCATGTTCACGACATTATTGCGGTTACCTCCAATAGTCTTAACATGGGCTACCACGGCCTTGATCTTTTTATCGCGGAGAACTGTGCCAATCCCGCCCCGGCCGGCCTGTTTCAGGCGGACTTTTTTACGCTTGATATCATAAAAGGTAAAATTGAGCATCCCGATAAGCGAATGATCGGCAGCGGTTCCGGCTGAAACGATTGAAACATTGTACTTGTCCTTTTCATTTTCAGGTTTGGCCATCATTTCGTGCAACACCTCCCCCAGAACATGGCTGTCGGTAGGAAGGTCAGCGGCTTCGTAGATCTCCACAACTTCACGTTCTTCTTCAAAAACGATCATCACTTCCTGATCAGACTTCCCCTGGATTTCCAGCGCATCAAACCCGCAAAATTTGAGGAACGGACCAAAAAATCCGCCTACATTGGAATCAACAATGATATCTGTTTGCGGACTGATTGCGCAGCAGATTGCCTTGCCAGCACCTGAATACTGGGTTATCCCGCAACATGGTCCGCCTGAAATCACAATTTCATTTTCGGGATCGTTCCACTTTGTATCAGGTTTTGTGGCGTCCCATAGTAAGCGCAGGTCAAACCCCTTGCCGCCGACGAATTTATCTTTCATCAGCTGGCTTACCGGTTTCTCTTTTATCATAAGGTCGCCCACGTTGACATAGATCGTTCTGTTGTTATAACCTTTGTCGATCGGCGCCCAGGTGTATTTGTAACTGGCCAGAAGTTTGTGTGTTTTCTGAAAATCTGAGAAAGTCATATGAAGGGAGTTTGAAATCAGTTAAATATACGAATTGCGAAATAAAGTACAAGTACAAAGTACGAAGTACAAAGTACAAAGTACAAAGTGAAAAAAATAACGATACAAAAATAATGAAAAAAATCATCGCAAAACCCCGTCAATCAAAAACTTCGATATGTTTATCATTGCATAACGACAGGTCTTGCAACGGGGGTTTGCAGGAGACTGAATTCATACAATCTGTAAATTCTGCCAGGAGGTATCAGACCGTTTACTTACTCTGCATGAACGGAATCCCGGAATAAGTCTGCGTTTACATGTTTCAGGTTGTGGAATTAATAAATTGAGCATATGTTTGTATTAAATTTGCGTATGAACTCAATTCACTTTATATGAAATCCGTTAAAATTCTTCTGGTTCTTTTTGCTTGCGTTGCAATCCTGTCATCCTGCAGGAAGAACAATTCAGATTCCCAGGCTCCGAATAATATTTTTAACCTGAAGGTTCCTGCTTCTTTCAACTGGGAAAGCAGCAGGGAAGTCAGTCTTGATGTCGCCGTAGACTTTCCATCACAGGTCGGGCTGCTTTCAAGGATCTTTGTTTATGATAATGATCCCGTTAAGGGAGGGAATCTTCTTTTATCCGGTTCAGCAGGCTATAATTTCCCTTTCGATACAAAATTGAAGGTGCCTACAGCGCTGGCAAAAATATACCTGGTGGTAACCTCAGGGAACGGGTCTACACAGCAGGCCGAAGTGAATGTCACTGACAATATCGCTTATACATTCACATCTTCCGGGCCGGGAGTAAAAGGTACAGGAAGTATTAACGAACCAGGTTGCGCCAGCGGTTGTGATGTAACTGTAACAGGAAACGCTGTGACGATTAATGGTGGTAAGACCTATTGCATAACAAGTAATTTCAGCGGTACCATTAATTTTGAATTCTGGAACGGTGGGGGTACCTTAAAGGTCTGCGGGGCAACTGCAAACATCAGCAGCATTAATAGTTTCGGAGGAACAAACACCTCCATCATTGTGACTTCGGGCGGTATCCTGAATGTGAGTAATTCTTTCTCAATGGACGGGAACGCCAGCCTGACGATCTATCCAAGCGCCCATGCTCATTTTAGCGGGGGATTCAACATGAACACTGCAAGCTCGAACTTTACCAATTATTCTCCTGATTGCACGATCGGCTCGACTTTTTCACCTAACGGGCCTGTTCTCAATTTCGGGATCATAGCCGTTACAGGTTCATATAACATCAACGGCGGCAGCATTCTTACCAATTCAGGAACTGTGACTATCAGCGGGTCCTTCCAGGCCAATCATGATGTGACGAATACGGGCACCATCGAGGTGTTCCAGTCGGCCGATATCAACAGCGGCTGCAACTTTGAAAATGACTGTAAGTTTATCGTTCACCAGACCCTGAATAAAAACAGCGCAAATTTCACACTGAACAACGGGTATCTGAAAGTTGACCAGACAATCAACATCAACAGCAGCACGCTCAGGCTTATTAACCAGTCGGAAGTCATTGCCCAGAATATTATGCTGAACAATGGCATAAGCGGATCGGGCAGTACAAGTTCCGTAAAAACCAACATTGCCACCATTAATGGTGTGCATGTAAGCGGAACTGTGGAATTTGCGACCCAGAACGGTACAATCAGCAACGGGAACCAGTCAAATTTCACGAATGGCGCCACTCTGGTAAGCTGGGCCAATATTAAGAATTATATACCAACCGGGGCCTGTAATCCTGATGGCATCGGGAATAACCCGGGCCCTGCAGATACCGATGGTGACGGTGTTCCCGATAACCTCGATGATTATCCCAACGATGCGACCCGTGCCTACAATAACTATTATCCTGCGAAGAACCAGTTCGGCTCCCTGGCATTTGAAGATCTCTGGCCAGGATATGGGGACTATGACATGAACGACGCGGTGATCGATTACAACTACTGGTATGTTACCAATGCCCAGAATAAAGTAGTTGACCTGAAACCTAAATTTTACCTCAGGGCCGCCGGTGCAACCCTCCGCAACGGGTTCGGCTTCCAGCTTGATGGTGTAGCTGCTGCAGCAGTTCAGTCCGTAACATTAACCCCTGCCAACACTTTAAGAAATAATTATATCAACCTTACTTCAAATGGTGTTGAGAACAACCAGCCGCAAGCGGTTGTAATTGTATTCGACAACTGGATGAATGTTGCCCAGGCAGGCAGCACTGGTCTTTATAATACAGTAAAAGATGTTCCTTATGGTATTTCCGATACTGTTTTTATAAACCTTCATTTTGCGACACCCCAGGATCAATCGGCTGTGGGAACTCCTCCCTACAATCCTTTCCTGATAAAGGATATGAACAGGACCGTTGAAATACATTTACCTGATCATGTGCCTACGGCCCTGGCTGACAAGTCATTGTTCGGAACCGCCAATGATAATTCTGATCCTGCATCGGGAAGGTATTATAAATCATCTACAAACCTGCCCTGGGGTATCAACATTCCTGTGAAATTTGATTATACCTGGGAAAGAGTGCAGATCCTCAGCGGCCATTTGCATTTCGGCAGCTGGGCCGAATCGGGTGGAGTGCAATATCCTGACTGGTATAAGAACCTTGCAGGGTACAGGGAACCGACAAATATCTATGTGAAGCCGTAAACCTTTCCTTATGACATCCGCAGAGATAAAAGAAAAGCTTAAAAACAAGACGGTTGCTATTGCCGGTTGCGGCGGACTTGGCTCCAACTGTGCAGTTGCGCTTGCAAGAGTTGGGGTTGGCACCCTGATACTGACCGATTTTGATGTGGTCACCGAATCAAACCTGAACCGGCAGTATTATTTCCTTAGCCAGGTAGGGGAAGCCAAGGCTTCCGCACTAAAACGAGTGATACATCAGATCAATCCTTCGGTAGGGGTGGTTGCCTATGAGTTAAAACTTGATCCCGAGCATATCCTGAGATATTTCAAGGATTGCGATGTAATAGTGGAAGCCTTTGACCAGGCGGGGGAAAAGGAGATGCTGATAGAAACCGTGTTATCAGCTTTTCCTGAAAAACCGCTGGTTGTGGGTGTGGGAATGGCCGGATGGGGGATGAACGAAAGTATTCATTACCGCCGTTCAGAGAACCTGCATATCTGCGGGGATGAAACTACGGAGATCAGCAACGAGATCCCACCACTTGCACCCAGGGTGGGAATAGTAGCTAATATGCAGGCAAACACTGTGCTGGATATATTGCTGAGGAAATGATCTTTTAATTATTCAAACAGGGCAAATGAATATAATTCTCAATAATAATCCCGAAGCATTCGATGCTGAAATACTGACAGTGAATGAACTTCTCAGTTTAAAAAAGTTCACCTTCAAAATGCTTGTCATCCGCATCAACGGGAACCTTGTAAAGAAAGATGAATACAACACAGCCCTGATCAGGGACAAAGATGATGTGATGGTCCTGCACCTGGTAAGTGGAGGATGAATATTAAGTACAAAGGACAAAGTACAAAGGACAAAGGAGAGCAGATTATACTTTGTACCTTGTACTTCGTACTTTCTACTTCCTTTATATGACTTCCCCTACCACGAAGGTGCTTCCCCCGATTACGATAAGATCATCGGTTGCAGCAGACTGTTTGGCAGCCTGGTAAGCCTGGGCGACGGTTTTAAAACTTTTTCCTTTCAGTTTAAACTCCGCAGCTGCCTGTTTCAGTGAATCCGCATCCATCCCCCTTGGAATATCAGCTTTGCAGAAATAATAGGTAGCTTTTACAGGAAGATGTTTCAAAATCAGGCCGGGGTCTTTGTCGGCGACCGTTCCGAAGACAAAATGAAGTTTTTTATGGGGTGTCTTTTCTATCTGGGAAATAACTTCAAGTATGCCTGCTTCATTATGCCCGGTATCGCAGATAGTCAGAGGCTTCTGGTTCAGAACATGCCAGCGTCCTTTAAAACCGGTCCTTACGGCAGAATACCTGATCCCTTTTTTGACATCATCGGTAGTGATCTTATAATCCTGTTTGTTCAGTTCTTCAATGATACCGAGAAGGGTAACCAGGTTCTTCATCTGGTAATCTCCGCCGAGTGGGCAGGGGATCTTTTTGATGAATATTTCATCATCTTTGAAAGCATCCACATTCAGGTGGATGGCTTTACGGCCCCAATTACGGATCTTGGAAACAGAATAATGGTCGGAGGCGAAACTGATCTCTGATTTCATAAGTTTTGCCTGCTTTTTGAAAACAGCTTCAACGCTTTCCTGTTTTTCTCCGATCAGGACAGGAACCCCGGGTTTAATGATGCCGGCTTTTTCCTGAGCGATCTTTGTAACGTTGTCGCCAAGAAACTGCATGTGATCAAGGCTGATGTTTGTAATTACCGAGAGGAGAGGGGTGATGATATTGGTGGAATCAAGTCGTCCCCCCATACCAACTTCCACAACGGCAACGTGTACATGCTGTTCTTTGAAATACTGAAAAGCCATTGCTACCGAGAGTTCAAAAAATGAAGGACTTATTTTTTCAAATTCCTCCATATGTTTTGAAATAAAAGACGGGACATAAGCCTTTGAAATCTTCTTTCCGTTAACCCGGATTCTCTCACGGAAATCTTTAAGGTGTGGTGAGGTATACAATCCTGTTCGTATACCATTTTGCTGCAAAACCGATGCGAGCATGTGAGCAACCGACCCCTTGCCATTTGTGCCTGCAATATGGATGCACTTGAAATTCTCCTGGGGGTTTCCAAGTAACGAGCACAGAGCAAGGGTGTTGTCAAGGTTTGCCCGGTAAGCAGGAGCTCCCACCCGGTGAAACATGGGGAGCTTTGCATTCATGTAATCAACCGCTTCTTTATAACTCATAATGTTTGTGTTTTAAGTAGTAACAATCAACTCATATATATAATGATTCAACTCAATCTTAACAAAGATAAAACAATTAAATGCAAAAGTCAATATATAGCCCCGTAGGAACCATCCTGCCTAGCTCCCGTAACGGTTTTAAAGCAGTTTATTTCATTTCTCCAACGCAGAACTCCAAGAAATGCAAAGATAATACTTTCTTTGAAATTAACAGTAAGAATGTTAGGTTTTATCAACCGGGGCTTAATAATTTTACTAATCAATGACATCAAGTGGACGTTATGTGCCCCTCCTCCTGTTGCAAGCATTTTTTTTGTATTGTCACCGCCCGTTGTAAGGGCAATCTGATGAGCAATATGAGAGCAATAAGTACTGAGAATATCTTCATTATTCAGTCCGGATCTATTGAGAATGGGAAAGATATTTTCTTCGACCCACTCTATTCCGAGGGACTTCGGCCCCGGCTTTTTATAATAGGGAAGATTGTCGAGCTGCCCTAACATATTAGTATCTATCCTGCCCTTTTCCGCTAACATGCCGTCTTTGTCGAACGGCAGCCCTTCTTTCCTGGCAATGTAGTTGATAACTATATTCACCGGGCACAGATCAAATGCGATACGTTCATTTTCCCGGTCAAAAGATATGTTGGCAAAGCCTCCGAGGTTCAGGCAGTAGTCAAATTCACCGAAAAGCAGCTTGTCGCCTGCTGGAACAAGGGGAGCCCCCTGTCCGCCGTTCGCTACATCGCCCGAGCGGAAATCGCAGATCACAGGAAGCCCGGCCAGGGATTTAATAGCTGCTCCGTTTCCTATCTGTGTTGTAAATCCATTGCCCGGCTGGTGAAATACGGTATGACCATGAGAAGAAATGAAATCAGCCGTAATATTATATTTTTCAATGAATTCCCTTGTAAGCCTTCCCAGCAGGCGGCCATAAGCATGGTCGGCCGAAGCAAATTCGGAAGCTGTGGTGACTGTCAGGGACGACAATCTCCCGAACCATTCTTCGGAATAAGGGATAGTTTCGGCATAAGGTATGATATAATCCCATTTCCCCTGAGTATTACGAAACTCACAGTAAGCTATATCCAGCCCATCCAGTGAAGTACCCGACATCAACCCTATCACCCTGTAAAGATCCATTTAAAGTATCTCTGAAACATTTTCAAGTTTGATGCCGCGGCTGCCTTTAAGCAGTATCGATTTACCTGTTGGCTGGTGGTGGCTGAACCAAAGCCTGGCGAGTTCACTGTCATTAAAGCAAATGAACTCCCTTTTGTTATTGACCCTGGTAAAAACCGGTCCGACCAGGTAAACTTCACCGAAGGATAGTTCTTCAAGAAGTTTTAAAACCGATTCATGCAGGTTATCTGATTCATCCCCCAGCTCAAGCATGTCGCCCAGTATCACCATTTTATTCTCATAGGATGAAGAAGCGAAAAATCTTAAAGCAGCCTCCATGCTGCTGGGATTGGCATTATAGGCATCGAGAAGAAGCAGATTTTTTTGAGTGATTTTGACCTGGGAACGGTTATTTGAAGGTTGGTATGATTCGAGAGCAAGCTTTATTTTATCATCCCCAACATCAAAATACTTTCCTATGCAGGCTGCAGCCATGATGTTGATTGCATTATAGTTACCAAACAGTTTTGAATGAACCTCCACCTCCTTGGAGTTTTCGTGCAAGAATTTAACGGTGACCAGGTCCCCTGAGGTTTCCTGCTTCCCGCTAAGCCAGGCAGGATCGCCAATTGCGTAAGTGATACAATCAATGCCTTCAGAATGCTTCATAAGAAGGCTGTCGCCTGAGTTTACGAAGACCTTCCCGTTAACCGAGGCCAGGAACCGGTATAGCTCGGTCTTTGTCATTACCACTCCTTCATACCCTCCGAATCCTTCGAGATGGGCTTTCCCGATATTCGTTACCAGGCCATATCCGGGCAAAGCTATCCTGCAAAGGAAATCGATTTCACCGGGATGGTTGGCTCCCATCTCAACTACCGCCATCCTGGTTTCATTATTGATCCTGAGAAGGGTAAGGGGAACCCCGATATGGTTGTTCAGGTTTCCGCTGGTGCTGATGATAGTATATTTTGCCGAAAGCACTGAACTGATCAGTTCTTTGGTTGTAGTCTTGCCATTGGTCCCGGTAATGGCGATGATGGGAATGCTGAACTGCCGGCGGTGGTGGTTTGCAAGGCCCTGCAGGGTAGTCAGTACATTTTCAACAAGCAGGCATTGTGAATTTACCTTGTAGCCGGGATCATCAATTACCACCCATGCTGCTCCTTTTTCAAGGGCTTCTGAAGCAAACCGGTTTCCGTTAAACCTCTCTCCTTTCAGGGCAAAAAACATGCACGATGGTAACAGATTCCTGCTGTCGGTAACTATGGCAGAATGCTGAAGGAAGGCAGAATAAATGTCGGTCAGGCTGCTGAACATCAGGTAAGGTTTGGTGCGTAAATTTACTTAAATTGAAACAGATCAAAAATAAAAAAGCTGCTTTGCGAATTCAAAGCAGCTTTCAAGTGGATGAAATACATTTATTTACCTGGAATAGCTCCTCCCACGCGGGTCATGGCACAACGGAAGCCGATGGCGTCGGAAGCATCTGATTCGTCAAGATAGCGGCGCATACCGGGGCTCATATAATAAGCAGGATCTTTCCAGCTGCCACCTTTATAAACTCTGGCCTTGTCGCTGATCAGGGACGATTTGCCATAATCATACATTGCAGGTGTGGCGCTTGTATCACGGGATTCTTTCCAGTATTCACCGCTGATATTCGACTGGTAGTCACCGTCAAGATAATTAATGTTATCGGCCTGGCGGTAATTTTTGCGGTTCTTTGCTTCGGCGGTTGTAATATCCCTGTATTTAAGATGGCCGAGGCTGTCTTTTTCGGAGAGGAAGCCTTCGGCATCCCTTACCGGTGTGGTGAAAACATTTCCGCGGTAGGGGCGAATATCAGACATATCGTTGAAGGAGAGAGGGCGGTAAACATCGGCAACCCATTCACTTACATTACCTGCCATATTATACAGGCCGTAATCGTTGGGGAAATAGGAACCGCAGGCGGCAGGGATGTCGGCACCGTCGTTCAGGTTTCCTGCAACACCCATGTAGTCACCTTTTCCGCGTTTGAAGTTATCCATAAACGTTCCGTAGAAACGAGACTGGTTGGTACGCACATAGGAGCCGTTCCAGGGATAGTTCTTGTGTTCAACAACTCTTTCATATACGGTGTTCCCGATAAGGCCGAGGGCTGCATATTCCCATTCGGCTTCGGTGGGCAGGCGGTATTTCGGTAACATGATCCCGTCTTCCATTTTAACTTTTCTTGTTCCTGTTCCATTGGGGTTCAGGTCGGGCATGGGTTTGTCGACAAGCCCTTCGTACTGCCCTGCCAGATAGGCTTCAGTATTGAAATTGTTCTCGTTTTTCTGATCAGGATCCATGGTGAGGATACCTTTACGGATAAGCAGCATTTCATTTACCCTGTCGGTCCTCCATGCACAATAATCATTGGCCTGGAGCCAGGTCACACCAACCACAGGATAATTCCTGTATGCAGGGTGGCGGAAGTAATATTCCACCAGGGGCTCATTATATGCAAGTCTGTCACGCCATACCAGGGTATCGGGAAGGGCTTTACGGTAAACGCCCGGGTAATCGGCGCCGTAAACACGGCTTAACCAATACAGGTACTCGAGGTAATCGAGGTTGCGGGTTTCAGTCTGGTCCATATAAAAGCTGGTAACCGTGACCCTTTTCGGCTGGTTGTTCCACTCGAATAATACATCATCCTGGGTCTGGCCCATGGTGAATGTACCACCTTCGATGAAGATCAGCCCGGGACCGGTTCCCTGGTCCTGGAAACCCCGGACCTCAAAGCCTCCGTTCTTGGAGTTGTTATACTCCCAACCCGTGGTGCGTGAAACTTCTTTTTTGCAGGCGCCTGTAAGCAGTAAGGCTGCAACGATAGCGCTTACATGAAACCATTTTTGAACTTTCATCCGTGAAAATTTTTGCAAATATAGTTTATATAACTAAAATCTTGGGCATTTTATTGCCCTAACCTTTCTTTTTCTTTCAATACAGGGGAACTGCCATGAGGCTGAAACCTCGTGAGCCCCGCCCGACACTGAGAATAAACGCGATACATTAAGGTCGTAACTGTAAGCAACCCTGAGGTTCTTAAAGTGGATCCCGGCAAGAATGATCACTGCATCCGCATTTTCGAAGTTATGGCGGAACCATAACCCGCATACAATCGGGTCTATGGTGAGGTAAGCGCCTATGTTCAGCTGGTGGAAACCACCCTGTTGCTGGTAAAGAACATTTGGTGATATCGAAAACTCCCTTTCCTCATCATTGATTGCCCCCTGTTTAAGATTGATCACGCTTCCTGCATGAGCGGTGTATTTAATATAAAGGTGGGAAACATTGTCATTATAGAAGCCGTTTTTGGGTTGTGTAAGGTGATCGGCTGAAAATCCCAGGTACCCGATTCCGTCCCAATTAAGAAAAGCGCCCGCAGAGAAATCCACGGTTGAAATAGAGGGGTTATCGGGTTCTTTTTCGTTGGTGGGCCTGATCACCTCTCCGCTTCGGGGGTCAATCTGGTCCTCAAACACAAAATTTTCCCATACGATCCTTCTCTGGTAATAGGAACCCCGGATGGCCAGGCTGGCATCGAGTTTGTCGGTAATATTGAATTTATATGCGTATGACAATCCAATGGTAGTAGTGTTCAGGCTGCCTCCGCCGGCACGGTCGGCGGTAACAAGAAGACCGACCCCGCCATGGAAGATACCAAGGTACTGGTCGTATGAAAAATTATAGGTGCTGTAAGCTTTTCCGAGCCCGGGCCATTGGTTCCTGTAATTGCCTATGATCCTGGGACATATGGTGGCCCCGGTAAGCGCGGGGTTAAGGTATAGAGGGTTGGCATAGAATTGTGAAAACTCGGGATCCTGGGCAGATGAAGTCCACATACAGATAAAAAGAAAAACAACAATAAAACCTGATCTTAGTTTCACGATTCCTGTTTTCTGCTGAAATGCCCGCTTGTTTGCAAATTTAGAAAAAATCCCCGGACACATCCTAATCATTCTACAATATTAGATAGAATAAAACGTTAAACTTCATACTTTTCGTATTCAAATATATTTTAATCCTGAGCAAACCCTTTGGGGGAAATTGTGGTCATATATTTAAGACAGTAAAGTGTATCTAATGAAACAACGGTTTTCTTGCCCAAAGCTTGTCTTATTGACCCTGGCTTTGATTATTATAAGCCCGGCAAAAAGAAGCCTGGCCCAGACGGATTTCGCATCAAATTCCGTGCTTTCGTCGGGGAACTGGTATAAATTCTCAATTCCTTCGGATGGAGTGTACCGGCTTACCTATGCGGACCTGAAAAGCGCAGGTGTTCCCGTAAGTTCCATCAACCCGAAAAACATCAGGATATACGGGAACGGCGGAGGTATGCTGCCTGAATCGAACGACAGCGCCCGGATAGACGATCTGCTTGAAAATCCCATTTTTGTTTACGGGCAGGATGACGGCCAGTTCAACGAAGGCGATTACATTCTTTTCTATGGCAGCGGGCCTGACCGCTGGAAATACAGCAAGACCGACAATAATTTTCATCACCAAAGAAATATTTATTCTGATGTTACCTGCTACTTCCTGACCTGCGACCTTGGCGAGGGAAAACGTATACAAACCCAGCTTTTCAATCATTCGGCGGCCAACCAGGTGTATACAAGTTTTAATGATTATGCAACCTATGACCAGGACGGTATCAACCTTATCAAATCGGGCAGGGTATGGTATGATAAGGAAACATTTGAGATGACAAGTTCAAGAAATTATTCCTTTACATTTCCCAACCTTGACACACAGACACCGGTAAACATTATACTGAATGCGGCTTCCAGGTCGATAGACGTTGCTTCATATTTTAAACTCAATGTGGATGGCAGCCTTTTAACAACGCTTTCAATTGATCCCTGCACGACCGAATTTGACGCTGTCTATGCTAATTCGGGGATGGTAAGCAAACCATATACTGCCCAGGGCCAGACCATCAATATTAACCTGGATTACCGCCAGATGGTCTCGGGCGCCATAGGCTGGCTCAATTATTTTGAAATCAATGCCACACGGCTTCTGAGCATGAGCGGGACCCAGATGAATTTCAGGAATATCTCTTCCTGGAAGAGTAACTGGATCAGTGAATTCCAGATAAATACCCAGGGACAGGCATTGACCGTTTGGGATGTAACCTTACCAACTGGTCCGAGGAAGCTTGAAACACAGCAAAACGGTTCTGTCTGCTCAATCAGGCTGATGACAGACTCATTAAGGGAATTCATTGCCTTTGACGGCAGTGCATTCGGTACGCCATCCTTTATTGGAAACGTCGGCAACCAGAACCTGCATAACCTCTCCGACATTGATTATTTGATGATAACGCATCCCGATTTTTCAACAGAGGCAGAGAGGCTGGCAGTGTTTCACAGGACCCATTCAGGGCTTAACGTATATGTGACCACTCCCGATAAAGTGTATAATGAATTTTCCTCTGGGGTACAGGATATCTCGGCAATACGCGACTTTGTTAAAATGCTCTATAACAGAGCCTCAACGGGCCATAATCTGAAATACCTGCTGTTACTCGGCGACGCGTCATATGATTACAAGAACCGGGTCCAGAACAATACTAATTTTATACCTTCTTACCAATCGCCCGAATCCCTGGATCCCCTCAGTTCATATGTTTCTGATGATTACTTTGGACTGATCAAGGGAGGAAGATTTTCTGATACGGTTTGCGTAGGCATCGGCAGGTTTCCGGTAAGGACATCCCAGGATGCGGCCAATGCGGTTGACAAGATCATACATTACTCCGATAATTCGGATACTGTGCAGTCGGACTGGAGGAACATGATCACCTTTGTTGCCGACGACCAGGACAATGGAGGCGGGAACACTTTCATGCAGGATTCAGAGACTCTTGCCGCACTGATCAACCCGAATTATAATGTAGACAAGATTTACCTTGATGCCTATACCCAGGTTTCAACCCCGGGCGGTGCCCGTTATCCTGAAGTGAATGATGCAATCAACAAACGGATCGCCAAAGGAACCTTAGTAATCAATTATGTTGGTCATGGCGGTGAACTGGGCTGGGCGCATGAACGTGTGCTGGAAGTCCCCGACATACAGAGCTGGACTAATTATAACAAACTCCCTGTTTTCCTTACGGCCACCTGTGAGTTCAGCAGGATGGACGATCCTGCAAGTGTCTCGGCAGGAGAATATGTTTTCCTGAATCCCAAGGGAGGCGGTATTGCCCTTTTCACTACGACCCGGGCCACCTTTGCAGGGGGTAACCTGGATGTTACAACAAATTTTTACAGCCATCTCTTCGAAAAGGAAAACGGTGAATACCACCGTATGGGAGACCTGATCAGGCTTTCAAAGACCAGTAATGATGCCAATACAAGAAAATTCGTACTGTTGGGGGATCCGGCCCTGATGATTGCCTATCCCCGGCTGAAAGTGGTTACTACTTCAATCAAAACCGGGAATCCCCAGGCTGAGAACGACACACTTAAAGCCCTGACGCAGGTCACCATCGAAGGAGAGGTGAGAGAAGGCAGCAACCTGGCAACGGATTTCAACGGCACGCTCCTGCCCACCATTTATGATAAAAAAACAATGATCATCACAAAAGCCAATGACCAGCTTGCTCCGCCTTTTCCTTTCTACCTGAGAAAAAACATAGTATACAGCGGGAAGTCGAATATAAACAACGGCCGGTTCTCCTTTACATTCATTGTGCCTAAGGACATAGATTATAAATATGGTCCGGGCAGGATCAGCTATTATGCCAGCAGCACAGGAGTCGATGCTAACGGCTACGATGAAAATCTCGTCGTGGGAGGCTATGACAACAGCAGCATGCCGGATACTTCAGGCCCATCGGTTAAATTGTATATGAACGACAGGAGTTTTACCAACGGAGGGATCTGTAGCCAGAACCCTGTCCTGCTGGCTGATGTAATGGATGAATCGGGGATCAATACCGTCGGCAACGGAATTGGCCATGATATTACTGCGATCCTTGATGGTGATACCAAAAATCCTATGATCCTGAATGATTATTACGTAACAGACCTTGATACCTATGCGAGAGGGGTGATACAATATCCCCTTTCCAGACTGGCCGACGGCGAGCATCACCTGGATGTAAAAATATGGGATGTATACAATAATTCGACCGAAGCAGGCATTGATTTCATTGTGTCTTCCACCGGATCCTTCGCACTTGACCAGGTCATGAACTATCCCAATCCTTTCCGTGACCACACCACGTTTTCGTTCCAGACCAACCAGACTGATAATAACCTGGATATCGAGATAAAGATATATTCCGTTTACGGGGAACTTGAAAAGACTTTCAAAACTACTTTGTATTCAGGTGGATACAGAGTTGAGCCATTCACCTGGGACGGACGTTCCGATGCAGGTGTGCTTCTGGGTTCAGGGATGTACGTATACCGATTGAACGTTGCAATGCCTGACGGTTCCACCGTTAAAAAATCAGCCAAACTTATTTTTATCCGTTAGACTTAAGAGGAAAACCATGAAACTTCACTACCGTTTACTTCTTATTTTCCTTCTTGTACCCTGGGTAATGGTTGCCGGGAACAACCAGGTCCAGACCTCTGTCCTTTCGACCGGGACCTGGTACAAGTTCATGGTCCGGAATAACGGCTTACACCGGATCGCATACCATGATCTTGTAAAAATGGGGATAGACCCGGGTAAGATCGATCCTGCTGATATCCGGATTTTCAGTAACGGCAGCGGCATGGTCCCGGAATCCAATATCCCGGCAAGGACCAACGACCTGAGGGAGATTTCCATTCTTGTAAATGACGGAGGCGACGGCAAATTTGATTCCCTGGATTATATTTTATTTTACGGCGAAGGCCCCGACAGCTGGAAACGCGGGAACAACAACGTCTACACACATTCAAAGAACCTGTATTCCAATGTCACGTATTACTATATGAGTTTTGACCTTGGCACGGGGAAGCGGGTTACTTTCAAACCAACTATCGATTCTGCATTTAACCAGACTTCGGTGCGCTGGGACGATATGGTATTTCATGAACTCGACCAGGTCAGTGTCATCCGGTCGGGAAAGCGGTGGTTTGGAGAAGAATTTTCCAGGAGCAAGCCCCTGTATAATTTTGAATTTTCGTTTCCTTACATCGACAGTATATCCCCGGCCAGGTTGAAGACCAGCCTGATCGGGCGTTCCGAAGTAATAAGCAAAGTGACAGTGCTGAGGGATGGGGTGAGTATCGACAGTTTAAGTTTTAACCCGATATCGCTGGATCTGCAGGGATCTTATGCCGACGGGGAGGAAAAGACAAGCTATCTGCTTTATCCCAATTCACATTTCAGCATATCACTTGAATACAATGCTCCTACGGATCCGTCAAGGGCATGGCTCGACTTTATAGAAATACAGTTGTCAAGGAAGCTATACTGGAACGGACCGGAATTTGTATTCCGTGACCTGACCTCCTTCGGGGCCGGGAAGATCACGGAATTCAGGATGAGAAAAGCAAAACAGGGGATCACCGTCTGGGACATTACCGATATGTCGGACATTCATGAACTTCAGACCACCATTGCTGCCGACAGTATATTAAAGTTCAGGCTGAAAACAGATACCCTGCATACCTTTTTTGCTTTTGACGGAACCCATTATGATACCGTGAGTTTTGTGGGTACCGTGGCAAACCAGAACCTTCATGCCTTGCAACCTAAGGCCATGATCATAATATCGCCTCCTGTCTTTACGGGAGAGGCGCAGAGGCTTGCTTCGTTCAGGAAAAGCCATGACCAGATTGATGCAGTTATCGTTTCTGTTCCGGAAATTTTCAATGAATTTTCCTGCGGACAGCCTGATCCGGGAGGTATCAGGGACTTCGTAAAAATGCTGTACGACCGCGGGCAGGGTTCCACACAGCCAAAATACATACTGCTGTTCGGTGATGGTTCTTATGATCCCAAAGACAGGACTCCCGACAATGATAATTTTATTCCCACCTTTGAATCCATAGAATCATTATCAACCACCGCTTCCTTCGTTACAGATGATTATTACGGTATTATGGGGGCTACCGAAGGATATGATGCTTCGGGGACAATCGACATCGGGATTGGCAGGTTCCCTGTGAATACAACAGATCAGGCAAAGGATGTGGTTGACAAGATAATACATTACAACACCTTCAATGATACGGTGTATTCTGAATGGCGTAATAACCTTGCTTTGGTATGTGATGAGGGAGAGAGAAATTATTTTGTTGCCAATTCGGAAGAGCTTTCAGCCATCACCGCTGCAAAGTACCCGGTGATCAATGTAAACAAGATTTACTTTGATGCTTACCCTATGGAAACAATCCCGGCAGGCTCAAGGTTTCCCGAGGCAAATAAAGCACTGAACCAGGCGGTTGAAAAGGGAACCATGCTTATAAATTACATCGGGCATGGAGGCGAGACAGGCTGGAGTAACCGCCAGGTACTGACCCTCGCCGACATCAACAGCTGGACAAATGCCGATAAACTTCCGGTGTTTGTCACTGCAACCTGTGAATTCAGCAGGTTTGACAATCCCGAACATTTCTCGGCCGGTGAAGAGATCATTGTTCGCCCGGGAGGCGGTGGTATTGCCATGTTTTCCACAACGAGGACGACCTTTGCAGGCACCAACCAGTCACTCGATACCAGCTTCTTCCGTCATATGATGGAGCGAAGGGATGGTGGGTATATCAGGATGGGCGAACTCCTCATGATTTCAAAAAACAACAACTCCAATAACAGCCTGCTGAAGAATTTCGTTCTTCTGGGCGACCCCTCCCAGCAAATGGGCTTTCCCGATCATAATGTTATAACCACGAGCATTAACGGAAAACCTGCCAACCAGCCCGATACGGCCTATGGCATGTCGACACTTACTATCTCAGGTGTGATCCAGGATTACCAGGGTAATCCCCAGAATGATTTCAACGGCATACTCACTGCCAAAATGTTCGATAAGCCCACTCTTTACAGCACTCTTGGAAATACTTACGGCCAGAGCAACGGTAGTTTTCCTCAAAAATTTTATCTCCAGGACCACCTCATGAACCGCGTCAGGGTACCTGTTGCTAACGGACAATTCAGTTTCTCATTTACAGTTCCCAAAAGCCTTGGGCTCAGTTTCGGGAGCGGGAAGATCAGCTATTATGCCGAAAACGGTAAAGATGATGCAAAAGGATATACAAGCAATGCTATTTTCGGAGGAAGGGATCCTGAAGTCATCCCTGAGACCAACGGGCCTTCCATAGCTTTATTCATGGATTCCAGGAATTTTATTTCCGGGAGCATGACCGGCAGCAATCCACTGCTTATTGCAGACTTGTTCGACACTTCGGGAGTGAATGCAGTAGGATTCGGGATCGGGCATGATATTCTGGGTGTGCTGGATGATGACTGGGCCCACGTAATCAACCTTAACGACTATTATGATCCCCTGCTCGGAAGTTACACCCGGGGGGAGGTAAACTATCAGTTCACAGGCCTGCAAGCCGGTCAGCATAAACTGACAGTGAGGGCTTTTGACCTTTATGATAATTCTTCTGAAAAGGAAATTTATTTCCTAGTCTCGGGAGGAGCTTCGATCAATGTTCAGAATATCTTCTGCTATCCCAATCCTGCCAAAACAATTACTCACTTTTCTTTCAGCCCGGTGAATACTCCCGGCGGGTTCAATGTGACCATCGATATTTTTAATTTATATGGAATAAAGCTGAGGTCGATGACTGAGAGCTACCCCGAGTCAGGCCTGGGGCCAATCCTTCTCGATTGGGATCTGACCGACGGGAGCGGGAACAAACTCATCAGCGGGATATATCCATTCACGGTTAAATTTACCGGGACCAACGGAAGCTTTGAGAATACCTCCGGAAAGATCGTGATAATTCACTGAGAGTTAATGGATAATCTCTAATTTTCCCCTTCCGGGCAATATAGAGTTCGTAAATTCGTTATTTTTGCAACCCATTTTATTAGATACATATAATTAATTAGGAATGCGACAGATTAAGAACAGACTGGTTTTATCATTGGTTTTAGCTATTTCATTATCGAATGTCTTTTCACAGACTTTACCCCCCGAACCCACCGATGGTTCCAGGGTAATATCAACCTCCGTGCCGTTTTTAACCATTGCGCCTGATGCAAGGGCCGGAGGTATGGGTAATGTAGGAGCTGCCACATCTCCTGATGAATATTCAATGTTCTGGAACCCGGCGAAATATGCGTTTTGCGAAAAGACAATCGGGATAGGCGTAGGATATGTTCCCTGGTTAAGAGGATTGGTGAACGATATAGGTTTGGCTTCATTGTACGGCTATGGTAAGATAGGAGATAAACAGGCTATTGCCATGTCTTTAAGATTCTTCTCAATGGGAGAGATCGAATATACTGATGACCAGGGCAAGAGCCTCGGCAATTATAAGCCGAATGAACTGGCTGTTGACGCAACCTATTCAAGGAAATTCTCAAAAGAGATCTCCGGAGCTGTCGCTGCCAGGTTTATTTATTCAAACCTTATTCCCGGCTATAATGCTTACGATGCCAGTGTAAGCCCAGGCTATTCAGTTGCCGCCGATATCGCATTCTACTATCGTCATCCGATGGAAATAAGAGGAACCAGCGGTGGTCTCATCGCCTTCGGGTTTGACATTTCAAACATCGGTGCAAAAATATCTTACAGCAGTTCTTCCACAATGAGCAATTTCATCCCGACCAACCTCAGGCTCGGGCCTTCATTTTCACTGAATATCGACGATTATAACACCATTGGCTTCGCATTTGACCTGAATAAACTTCTTGTCCCTACTCCCCCTGTGTATGATAGTGTTAACGGTAAATATGTGATCATTGCCGGGAAAGATAATAATGTGAATGCCATTGCAGGGATCTTCCAGTCCTTTTATGACGCACCTTACGGATTCAAGGAAGAACTCCAGGAAATCACTGTTTCAGCAGCTGCAGAGTACTGGTATAACAAACTCTTTTCAATACGTTGCGGTTATTTCTATGAATCGAAATACAAGGGTAACAGGCAGTTCTTTACACTTGGCGCCGGTTTGAGGTATAATATCTTCGGACTTGATTTCTCGTACCTCATCCCGGTTAAGAACAACAATCCTTTGCAGAACACCCTGCAGTTTACCTTGCTTTTCAATTTTGATACACAGAAGAAGGGCGGGAAGAACACCCAGGAAACAACACAATAATAGGTAGCGAGGTAGCGAGAAGCGAGGTAGCGAAAAAAAGTTCAATGTTCCGGATAGGTTTTGGATTTGACACGCACAGGCTTGAGCCAGGGCTTCCGCTGAGGTTGGGTGGTGTGAACATTGAGCATTCAAAAGGTGCAGCCGGCCATTCCGATGCAGATGTCCTGATCCATGCAATTATAGATTCCCTTCTAGGTGCAGCCGGCCTTCCTGATATTGGGCAGCAGTTTCCCGACACTTCCGATGAGTTTAAAGGCATTGACAGCATTATCCTGCTGAAAAAAACAATGAAAATGATCGCTGAGAAGGGTTTTTCGATCGGGAATATCGATTGCACGCTTGTCCTCCAGCAACCTAAAATTGCGGCATATATACCCTCCATGACAGCGACTCTGGCGGTTGCAATGGAAACCGATCCCGGCCGTATCAATGTAAAAGCCAAAACCAGTGAAAAGCTGGGGTTCATTGGCAGGGAAGAGGGGGTGTCGGCGTACGCTGTAACTCTGTTATGTAGCGAGAAAACAGGTAGCGAGAAAATAGGTAGCGAGGTAGCGAGGTAGCGAGAAGCGAAATAGCGAAATAGCGAGAAAACAGGTAGCGAGGTAGCGAGAAGCGAGGTAGCGAAATATAAGTAGCGAGGTAGCGAAGTAAATTTATTGCCGACTGCAGACTGCTGACTCTCTTCCTGCCGACTATCTTTAAAGTATTCATAAGTTTTCAACAACTTTAAGAAACCGTACTTCCTTTCCCTTAATTTTCCATTCTCATACCGATATGAATGTTGAGAAGGATTTTTTTACTCTGGTGTCTGCCGGTTTTAGTACTATTATGCCCCGGGTTGAATGCGCAGGGTATTGACAGCCTGCAGAACATCCATATTGTAGTAACTTTCAGCTCACCCCCCACGGTATATACGGTTGCCAAAGCCCCACTCCGTTTCAACAAACTTTTCTCGTTCAGTTTGCAGGAAGATGACGGGGACAAGGATATTTATACCAATGCATATCCCTTCCTCAGCGGCGGCACAGTGAACGGAGTTACTTATCCCGGTTTGAAGTTTACCGATGGATGCGGCAATGATGTTTTTTATAAAATGAGTGCCTCGATTTTCCCATTCACATCTTCCGGTTCCCTGCTTATTGATGTACATGACCCGGATGGACCCTATGGGAGTGTTAATGTAACCTGGCCCCAGCTGATACAGATGTACCAGCAGGGGTGGGGTGTTTCGAACCACGGACTGACAGGTGGCGGAGGAGGTACGCCGGCCTATGAAGTTGCAAGGAACACGAGTTATACAAAGCTTAAATTGGTTTCAGCAGTAAGCGGGGGGCCTGACGAGAAAATATTTGTCAACCCTAATGGGGGCGAGGTTTATTCAGCACCTGCCTGGGCCCAGGGATACCTGGTGTGTTACCGGGATGGATATTCTTTCGGCAATCCCAGTTTTAACGTATCCGGTTCATTCCCTCATTCCAACCTGGGTATGAGCAGAACCAACCTCTACGCGGCCATTGATATGGGAGCACTGGTGAACCAGATGGCCGCTTCAAGCACCGGGGGGGCGCATCAATGGGGCGTAGGATATACACATTCGGTGACCAACGCAAATTATGGATATTCCTTTACCCAATTCGTGAATTACATGAATACCATAAACGCCACGTATGGAAAAACAGGCCAGGATAACATGTGGATGGCAACAGAGGAGGAGGTGCTGGAATACCTTATGGTAAGGGACAGCATTACACCTGTCATGCAATTATCGGGCAATACGCTGACAATCTCGTTCACCGGCAGCCTGTCAAACAAATACCGTTATTATAATTCCACCATCCTGGTCACTGCCGATAAGAATATTTCCTCGGTCGTACTTCAGGGAGTTCAGTCAGGGTCATATAAGGGGATCGGTCAAAGTAACGGTATGGTAAACTTCAGCTGGAACGGGCATTATGTTGTCCCGGCTGAGGTCAATGCCGAAACCTGGGTAAGTAAAACAGAGGCTACTCTCAGCCAGGAAGATGCAAATGTGGCCATGGATTATGTTTATTTAGTATCCCCGGGCCCTGCACAAAAAGCTTACCGTATCAGGTTATGCCAGGTGCCGGGCATAGTTCTTCCTTCCAATTTCTGTACTTATCATAATGCCCCGGTCTCAAGATTACCGAATGCAGGCGGATGTCCCGGTCATATTTTAACAATTCCCATCGCCATTGACAGCTTTTCGAATATACAATCTTTTTCACAGCGGATAGAATATGATCCTGCAACTATGACTTTTATATCGGGAGTTGCTGGAAAACCTTCTGTCCTTAGCGGGATGACCTTCACCGACCAGGCTGTAGGAGGCACATCCACATTAAGAAAAATAAGTATTGCATGGACCGGAACCACCGCGAAATCGCTTGCTGTTCATGACACGCTTGCAGTTCTTTCTTTCAATTATATTGCCGGGAATACGGCTCTTTCTTTCAACACCACCTCAAACGGAGGTAATGATTGTGCTTATGTTGATAACGGTGGATATTCCATGTACCAGTACCCTACCTCTTCGTATTTTATAAACGGGCAGGTTACCAACGCCCGTCTGCAGGCCCCGGGAGCGATCACCGGCACAGCAACACTTTGTGCCGGCACATCGGGAATAACATATGCTGTTGCTCCCGTTAGCGGGGCAAGTTCATATGCATGGACCTTCCCTGCCGGATTTACAGTTACCCAGGGCGCCAATACCGATACATTGGTTGTTACGGCCGGGACAAATGCAGCTTCAGGAAATATCTCGGTGAGAGCAGTGAATGTATGTACTGATAATCCTGTTTCACCTTTATTTGCAGTTACCGTAAAACCCAGGCCTTTGCCGGCAATTACAGGACTTTCAACGGTATGTGTATATGCAAGCGGACAGGTCTATAGCACGGAGGCGGGAATGACAGATTATACCTGGGTGGTTTCTGCAGGAGGAAATATAAGCAGCGGACAGGGGAGCAATTCCATAATGGTGAGCTGGGCGGCGCCTGGTTTGCAAACAATAAGTGTGACCTATCGGGGGGTTAACGGTTGTATGGCACTTAATCCGACAGTTAAAAATGTCACGGTAAATCCCCTTCCTGTACCGACCATAACAGGCTCGGATACCTTATGCCGCACTGAATTGTACACCTACTCAGCCAACCCCGGGATGCAGTCTTACCAGTGGATAGTGTCTCCTTCAGGAACCATTGTTTCGGGAGGAACCACATCTACCGTTGTAGCAAAATGGGATAATACCGGTCCTCAATGGATCAGCATGAATTGCACCAATACGCTGGGCTGTCAGGCAATTTCTCCCGTAATAAAAAATGTTTTCATCCGCCCGATTGCCCAGCCGGTTATTTCAGGGCCCGACAACCTTTGTGAGGGAGTATCAGGGATAGTGTATTCAACACAAACCGGGATGACGAACTACCTCTGGTCAATTTCTTCCGGGGGGGTGATTACATCCGGAGCCGGTACATCCGCCATCACTGTACAATGGAATAATTCGGGGATACAACAATTACAGGTGAATTATAATTTACCGGGAGGATGCCCTGCCATTAGTCCCGCTCTCGTAAACGTTAATGTTCATGCCAGGCCCCAGCCGCATATTTACGGACCCGACGGCCTCTGTAAAGGATCAACAGGCGTGCTCTTTTACACCGATGGAGGCATGAATAACTACCAATGGACCGTTTCGCCGGGAGGCATAATAAATTCTGGCGCAGGTACCGATTCGATACACACAAGCTGGAATGTATCAGGTTTGCAATCGGTCACCCTGACCTATATAAATTCCTTCGGATGTACACCTGTTGCAGCCTCTGTGCACAACATTACGGTGAATCCGCTACCGGCCCCTTCCATTGCAGGCCCCTCCACTGTATGTAATGGTTCTACCGGCCTTATTTATTCAACCCAGGCTAATAAAACCAATTATTCCTGGACTATCAGCCCTGGTGGAATTATTACTTCGGGACAGGGAAGCAACAGTATTCATGTAAACTGGATCGCAACGGGGCTTCAACAGATCACAACAAATTATTATGATTCGAATCTCTGCACTGCCCCCAGCCCTGCGACTTATGCTGTAAACGTTTTCCCGATCCCGTCCCCTTCTATAACGGGCCCCTCAACAGCCTGTGCGGGAACGAATGCAGTTTATTCCACCCAGGCTTCAATGAGCGGATACCTGTGGACTGTATCTTCAGGCGGCAGCATTTTATCAGGCCAGGGAAGCCCGACACTAACGGTAAAGTGGAACCAGGCAGGAACAGGAACGATTACTGTGAACTATGCCAATTCATCAGGTTGCTATGCAATAAATCCGGCCGCGGTGAGCGTGACCGTTTATGCGGCCCCCCTGCCCACGATAACAGGACCAGCCCGCACTTGCATGCATACTACAGTGACTTTCAGCACACAAACAGGGATGAATAACTATACCTGGACGGTATCCCCGGGCGGCAGTATAATATCCGGGAACGGAACCGCTTCCGTTCAGGTATACTGGCAGAACAGCGGAGACCAGGCAATAAGCCTGACATATGCAAACGCCCAGGGTTGCTATCCCCTGCAGGCCACGCAAAAAAATGTGAGGGTGCATCCACTGCCGGATCCCGTGATCACAGGGCCTGCTACAGTCTGCAACCTGTCCTCCGGTATTGTATACAGAACACAGGCAGGAAAGACCAATTACTTCTGGACGGTAACATCCGGGGGACAGATCGCCTCAGGGCAGGGAACCGATTCTGTCAAGGTGAACTGGCTGGTAACAGGTTTTCAGCATCTTACGGTGACTTACCTTGACTCAAATCTTTGTTCTCCTATACAACCGGGAACTTTCCTGGTGACGGTAAACCCGGTTCCCAATCCTACGATCAGCGGGCCTGTGTCGGCATGCGAGGGCCAGAGCGGAATAAATTATACTACCCAGCCGGGCATGAACACTTACCTGTGGAATATTTCACAGGGAGGAACAATCCTTTCCGGCCTTGGATCTGAAACAATCCAGGTAAGATGGGATTCGGCCGGAGCAAGGTTCGTCTCGGTCAACTATGCCAATTCTTCAGGTTGTTTTGCCCTGACACCGGTAATTAAAAATGTGAGTGTATACCCTCTCCCGGCCCCGACCATAGCAGGGCCCGACAGCCTTTGCACGAATTTAACGGGAACCTATGTCACCGAAAGCGGGATGAGCGGTTACCAATGGGTGGTTTCGGCCGGAGGCAGCAATGTTTCAGGGATGGGGACCAATACTATTCATGTCACATGGACTACTCCCGGTTCACGTTTTGTCACAGTCAATTACTCTAATTCATATAATTGCAGCGCCCCGGCACCGACAGTTTTCAATGTAGATGTATTCCCGCTTCCGATCCCGACGATTACAGGAAACAGTTCGGTTTGCTCCAATTCAAGTTCGGAAGTTTATTTTACCGAAGGAGGTATGAACAGTTATATATGGTCAATATCTTCAGCAGGAAGCATTATCGCCGGACAGGGGACCGATTCCATAACAGTTCACTGGGGAAACCCGGGGAGCGCAATACTTTCGGTAAATTATACCACGAACAAAGGATGCACTGCAGTTAACCCCGCTTCTAAAACCATAACCATCCATCCGCTTCCGGTACCGGTCATCACGGGACCCAACAGTACCTGCATGGGTTCAGGACCCAAAACCTATTCCACCCAGACGGGGCAGTTAAATTATTTATGGGAAATCTCAGCGGGTGACTCTATCCTTTCAGGGCAGGGCACCTCAACAGTATCGGCACAATGGGTAGCGGCAGGAAACCACTGGATATCGGTTATTTATTCATCCGTTTCGGGTTGCCAGGCCGCGGCTGCCGACACTTTTTATGTAAGCATAACCCCTCTCCCTGCTGCTGCTTCAGCAATTTCCGGTCCTGTTGAAATATGCGCGCCCTTATTATGGCAGGAATATTCGGTAGCTCCGATTGCAAATGCCATAGGATATTTCTGGACATTGCCGGCAGGAGCCATATTTGAGGGCGCTTCCAATACCAATATAGTACATGTGGCTTACCTTTCAAATGCCCAGCAGGGGAACATTACGGTTTACGGAACAAATGTATGCGGGAACGGATCAGCTTCAAGCCTGTTTATTTCGGTTTATCCGACACCCCCGACACCAGTGATCAACCTGACCCCCGGCAATATCCTTACCTCAAGTTCAGTATTGGGAAACCAATGGCACAGGAATAACCAGCCCCTGCCAGGTGATACCCTTGATTTCCTTCATGTAAATGTTACCGGGGATTACTTTACCATTGTCACCATAGGCAATTGTGTTTCAGATACATCCAATATTAAATATGTCATTGCAGTAGGAATCCGTGCGAATGAAGGATTCGATGTAAATGTCTATCCGAATCCGACACAAGGGAAACTTTTCATTGACTTCAACAATCCGTATGAAAACCTTTATAAGTTAGTTCTGATCGATGAACTAGGCATTACATTATACCGTAATGAGAAGCTGGTTCCCGAAGGAAGATCAACCCAGGTAATCGATGTGGAGAATTTCCCTCCCGGGCCTGTTGTTTTGGTAATACAGACGTCCCAGGGGATAATTAGGAAAAAGATCATTAAGAAATAGTCTGCAGTCAGCAGTCGGCAAACTGCAAAAAAGATGTTATGCAGACTGCGAACGGCAGACTTCTTTTACTGTTTTCCAAACAATTCTATCTCCATGTCATCGACCATGAAAACGCTTTTCCCTGGGTTCCAGAGGTAGAGTTTCAGGATGGCTTTGGGGTTAATGATCTTGGGAAGGTTAATTGAATAATGCATATATCTCCAGGAACCGGAGCCTGTAGAAGGAATATCGTTCAGGCGGAACGCCGTGTAATAGTTGTATGAACGGTTCAGGCTGTCGATATTAACTACCAGCATTGCCTGGTTTGAAGCCGACGGTATGCTGTCATAAAGTCTCAGGCTGAGTTCACAATACAGGGGCGAAGGATCTCTGCGCAGACTGTCGTAAGGGATGGCAATCCCGGGTCCGAACTCCCGGTCGTTCGTGAAAAGGAAAACCATATTCCCGTTCCCTGAATTTTTTTGAAGCATCCATTGATCCTGGTTGGTCCAGTGTGGCTGCGGCTTTTCAAAACCGGCCCGGAAGCTTGCCAGGGGCTGCCTGAGATCCGATTTATAGAAAGGCTCTTCGGTACAACCTCCGAGACAGTCCCGGTACTTATCGGCAGTCCTTAAAAAAACATGAAAGTACTTTTCTCGGTTCATGCAGTCCCGGCTGATAAAATTGTTGCTGTATTGCCATGTCTGGAAAAGATTCAGGCAGATGCAGGCGTAAGCGAAGAAAAAGGCGAATAACCGCATCCTGCCGCTTGCCAGCCTGCTTATGGAGGCTGCAATAAGCACTGCGAACAGTCCGTAAAAATCGATCATGGAACGCTGTCCGAACCCGTCGGCATAATACCAGCACCACCAGGAGGAACTGAGGTAAATAAGGAGGGCAAAAAAGAGGAAAAACGCTGAAAGGTTCCGGCGCTTTTTCCCGGGCAGGACGAAAATTCCCGGCAGTATGAGAAGCATGAGGGGGGTGTAAATAAACCATCCCCTGCGGAAGGAAAACAGAAAATCAACTATCCTGGGCCTGAGGAAGTAAAAACCTTCATCGGGGTATGACATGATCAGCCAGCGGCCGGTCTGAAGATGCCACAGCAGCGGCTGCACAGCCAGCAGCAGGGTAAAAGAAATAATAAAGCCCGGGTGTTTCAGGTTGACCATTTGTTTAATGAAGGCGGATATCTGTTTCCCGCAGAGAAAAAGCGGGATTATAAGCAGGACCAGTACATTGGTTGGCCTTATCAGGACGAGAAGAGCCAGGAAGATCCCGCTCCTTATTCTAAGCCGGTTTGAAGGGGTCGTGTTGAATTGTATGCAGGACCAGGTAAAAGCATTAATTGCGAAAAACGAGTAGAGATGCGACATTGAAGGCTGTCCCAGGGTATAATAAAACAGGTTGGTCCCTGCAAAAACGGCAAACATGGCGAATGCAACCACATCTTCACTGAAGCTGAAGATCTTCAGGATCTTTTTTAAATAATGAAGCCCGGCCAGGAGATAGAACAGCGAACCAATGCCAATAAAGAACTGGAACCAGAAACTGAGGCCGTTGACCTCTGAGCCAGTGATAAATGAAAAAAACACTGCTGCCAGGAAGAAAGGCAGCTGCAAAATAGCTTCTCCTGAAAAATATTTATTGACCTGCCTGTCGTTGAACAGGGTAAGGTATTTCGGATTGTAATCGGGCCGGCCATAGATCCTGCATTCAGCTGCCGTAAATTTTTCCCATGAGGGGTCGCCGTAGATGACGAGTGAAGGCAGGTAGGCGTAATACCCAGTACCATCGCTGGAGATTATGCTTTGCCAGCCTTTTCCTTCGCCGCGGATGAACCTCGTCCAGGTGAACAATATAATTACTGCAATGATTATGAGGATGTAAGCGGCCGATGATGAGTTCATGGCTCCCTGAGGTTTCAGCTTTACTTCCTGGCTGGAGGCGGGCATGTTCAGGGTTTACTGCATAAAGGTTTCCAAAGATAGACATTTAAATTCCAGACTGTTTGGTAATTTCCATTCTTCTTTGTAATTTTGCAGCCCGTTTTATAAAACCAATAAATTCATTAAAAAAAACAACGAGAAATGTTACATCAGTACGAAACCGTTTTCATTATGACTCCCGTTTTATCTGAAGAACAGATGAAGGAAACGGTAGAAAAGTATCAGAAGTTCCTCGTCACCAAAAAGGCCGAGATCATTCACGAGGAACATTGGGGATTGAAAAAGCTCGCCTATCCCATTCAGAAGAAGAGCACTGGTTTTTACCATTTGATTGAATTCAAAGCCGAAACCTCCGTCATCAAGGATTGGGAAGTAACCTTTAAACGTGATGAACGCATCCTTCGCTTTCTGACGACCGTTCTCGACAAGCATTCACTTGCTTATAACGAGAAGAAACGCGCAAAGTCAAGAGACAAAAAGAAGGAAAAAGAAGTTCAGGAATAATTTAAAAAATCAATACAAATGGCTACACAACAACAAGGCGAAATAAAGTATCTTACCCCGATCGCGGTAGATACCAAAAAGAAGAAATACTGCCGTTTCAAGAAGAGCGGTATTAAATATATCGATTACAAGGATGCAGACTTTCTGATGAAATTTATTAACGAGCAGGGGAAGCTTCTTCCACGCCGTATAACAGGGACTTCTACCAAATACCAGAGGAAAGTGGCCCAGGCTGTGAAACGCGCCCGCCACCTGGCTTTATTACCTTACGTTGCAGATATGTTAAAATAGGAGGGAAGAACGATGGAAGTTATTTTGAAACAGGATGTTCCCAATTTGGGATATGCGAACGACAAGGTGAATGTAAAACCCGGTTACGCACGTAATTATTTGATCCCCCAAGGGTTTGCGATAAATGCAACCGAAACAAATAAAAAAATCCTTGCCGAAACGATGAAGCAGAGGGCTCATAAGGAAGAGAAGATCTTCAAGAGCGCCGAAGAGCTTGCAAAGGCATTGGGTAATGTAACTGTGAAAATAGGAGCAAAGGCTGCCGAGAGCGGAAAGATCTTCGGATCGGTGAATGCTCTCCAGGTTGCCCAGGCCCTGAAAGACCAGTTCAACTTCGATGTTGACCGCCGCAAGATCCACGTTGACCATGAGCATATCAAGGAACTTGGAACATACAAGGCCAAAGTGACCCTGCATAAGGATCTTCAGGTCGAGATCAAGTTCGAAGTTTTTGCTGAATAAGAAAAAATCTGATTTTCGATTGCAGGAGTTACGATTTTCGATTGAAGTGGTTGATTTGCGATTGAATTGATTTTATTGTATTAATCGTAAATTGACAATCCTAAAATTCAATCGTCACTCTAAAATCGTCCAATCGAAACTCAAGTTTCGATTACCCTCAGTAGAAATTACTACTTTTATCCCGGGAACTTATTCCGGGATTTTTTTATGCTTTCAAACAACCAGGTTAAACACATCAATGCCCTGAAGATTAAAAAGTACAGGGATGAATACGGGGAGTTTCTTGCAGAAGGCAATACACTTGTCAGCGATCTTGTCAACAGCAGTTACGAGATAGCAGGTGTTTATGCCCGAAGTGAATGGATCACCGGAAACCTTGATCTTATCAGACATAAGAATATTCCGGTGTACGAAGCAGATCCCGTTGATATGGAAAGGATCACTTCCCTTTCGAGTCCCAGTCCTGTGCTTGCAATAGTTAAGATCCCAACCGGGTATGGTTCAGGCCTGGGTGAACAAGATACTGATATCATTGAACAAAATATTCCCGGCCTTTTCAATGAATTATCCCTTGTCCTTGAGGGCATCAGCGATCCGGGGAATATGGGGACCATGCTGAGGATCGCCGACTGGTTCGGGATCAGGAATATGATCTGTTCTGAAAATAGTGTTGAGTTGTTCAATCCCAAGGTCGTGCAGGCAAGCATGGGCTCGGTGGCAAGAGTAAGGGTGCATTATACCGACCTGCTCCGTTTGCTTGAAAAAATCAAAGGAAAGCTGCCTGTGTACGGGACTTTCCTGCAGGGGGATTCAATTTATTCGGCTCAGCTTGAAAACAGGGGTATCATACTTATCGGCAGCGAAGCCCATGGCATTTCAGATCCCCTGTCGGCATTTATCACCGGCCGGCTGTACATCCCATCCTGCGGGCCTTCAGAAAACGGGAAGGCAGAATCACTGAATGCCGCTGTTGCCGCAGCCATCGTGATCGCCGAGTTCAGGAGAAGGGGATTGTAATTCAAAAACCGGTACAGAATTCTACACTTACTTAAAATCTGTAAACACTTACTTGTTTTGTATTGCACTTACTCCTCCACGGCAATACTTTAGCTGCAGATTCCTTTCAACCGCTTTTTCATTTCTGGCTGGCTGAGGGAAAAAATAAGCATAATATTCTTTTCATTCAGATGTTGTACAAATAAGTTGCCATGAGAACACCAATAAACTCTTCCAGGTTGATAACTCCTGTAGTCCGGGACAGGGATTTCCACGATATGAAGGAGCTTTGTATTGAGTTTGCCACATCGATAAACTTCGATCTGGACTACCAGCAATTGCTTCGCGAATCAGCTTCAATGAAGGAAGTTTATAAAATGCCGAAAGGAGCTGGATTTCTTCTAAAAGCCGATAACCAGAGTATTGGGTGTATCGGTCTGCAAAAGGTTAATTATAATACCGTTGAGATCAAAAAGTTTTATATAAGGCCATCGACATCCATACAAAAATGGAGTAAAAACCTGCTTGAAGTTGCCATTGATTGGGCAACTCAGTCGAACTATAAGAAAGTCAGGGTTGACCCTGAAGCGACCCATCCTTCCCTTAAGAAATTATTTACCGAAACTGATTTCAGGGAAAAATTCGTCCGGGATGAAAATTCTGACACTATGGTTAAAGCTCTTGAAAAACTTTTAGTTAGCATCCCGGAGTATTATCAGTATCAGAAATCGTAATTTTGCAAGGTCAGCGTTTAATTACTGCGGACCTTGCACATGAGAACATTCACCGGTTATTTCTTTTCGGTATTTTTAATATTTTTTGCTATTCAATGCTTTGGTTCTGATTTTCCGAATGAGAATATTACCTATGATCCAGGCATAAAAACCGTTCAGCTGTACAAACATGGATTCGAGATGTCAGCGCCTGTTTACCAGTTGAATTCAGGCGAAAAACTGGCGCTTGATTTTGACGACCTTGATGCTCAGTCCAGGGCGTATAAATATACGATCAGGCATTGTGAATCGGACTGGACGACTTCATCCGGACTGAGGCCTTCGGAATACATCAGCGGCTATACCGACGAAAACATCAGGGATTTCCAGTATTCCATCAATACAACAGTCGGTTATGTCCATTACAGCATGGTGTTCCCATCTCCGAACCTGAACCCGGTTATTTCAGGTAATTACCTTCTGATCGTCTACCTTGATGACCCTGCCGAACCTGTTTTCACCAGGAGGTTTATGGTAGTTGAAGCCTCTCCCGTAACGATCGAGGGATCGGTACAACAAGGTTCAAAACCAGAAGACCGGCTGTCAAAACAGGAAATTGATTTTATGATCCGGCTTAACGGGTTTAAGGTCCTGGATACCCGTCGCGAGCTGGTGGTTGTGGTGCAGCAGGATGACCGGTGGGATAATGCCCTGAGGAATATATATCCCCGTTTTATGCGGGGAGAAGAACTGGATTACCGTTACGATGAAAACAATGTATTCAATGGCGGAAGTCCATACAGGAATTTCGATATTAAAAGTCTTCAGTACCAGACCGAAAGGATCGACAAGATCTATTTCGATACAATCAACCAGGTACTCTTGCTTGAGGACAAGCCCAGGACCTATAAAAATTACGTTTATAATAAAGATATCAACGGGAGGTACCTGATAAAGAACGAAGTTAATGCCACAAATTTTAATGTTGAGTCGGATTATGCCCTTGTGCATTTTTTCCTTCCTTTCCCTGTTGAATTCACCGATGGGGAGTTTTATCTTATGGGGGGCCTGACCGATTGGAGAATGGACGAAAAAAGCAGGCTGCAGTTTGATAAAACATACCACAGTTATTATTTAAACCTTCTTCTCAAACAGGGCTATTACAATTATATTTATGTAATGCAGAGGAAAGGAAAATCAGTGGGTGATGAATCACTGGTTGAAGGAAGCCATTGGGAGACCCCGCATATGTATACTATTTATGTCTACTACCGCTCGGGCGGGATCAATTCCGATCAGCTTATCGCGGTCCAGAATATCAATTCGATACAGCAAAATTGATATTTTTCTATTCCTGATTTCATCCCATTGTTGTCAATGTTCCTATCAGTTATTTTTCCCCGGTTGCAAGGGGGGGGGGCCAACCATAGCAACCCCCTTATTTAATACCGGCAAAACCGAAAAATCACATTTACCCGAAAAATAGCCACACTTACTAAATTTATATGCACACATACTTGTGTAATAACAAATCATGCTTTATATTTGTATAATCGAAAAAGTGTATACTTAATTTTTGAAAATAAAATCATCAATTACATACCAAACCCATCTTGTATGAAAAAGGTTCTATACTTGTTTTTGTTAATCGCAGGATTATCCTCTGTTGCTAATTTCGCTTATAGCGATACTTCAGGGATTATAACAATTTATAACCCTAATGCGGGGGTTCAATGGTATGCAGGAAATCCGTATAACATTACTTGGTATTACGATCATACCTATCATGTTAAAATTGATTTATTAGGACCAGGAGCAACTGTTACACCTTTGACAGGGGATACACCCAACAGCAGCTACACGTGGACCATTCCTACGGGCCAAACTCCGGGAACATATCAGATCAGGATAACGAGTGTATACAACCCTGCAACAACAACGACCAGCAGCGCTTTTACCATTGCTGCAACCGATCCCAATAAGATTATTACTATTTATCGGCCGGTGGTTGGAGAGCAATGGGTGAGGGGAACGTCTTATCCTATCACCTGGTGGGATAATATCACTGAGGGCGTTGACGTCCATTTATACAAGTCAGATCATACTTACGTCGGAACTATTGCAACAAACCAGTTAACCAACTCAACCTTGTGGACAGTTGGAGATTTTGCCGGGGGAAATCCTGTTCCGGCCGGAAATTATTATATAAAACTAACAAGCAGCCTCAATAGTTCTATTGTGGTTTGGAGTGGCCTGTTCAGTGTTATTGATAACGATCCGAATTTGAATATTACGGTATATAATCCTTATGTTGGCGAGGAATGGGTTAAAGGGGCCTCGAAAAATATTACCTGGTGGGATAACATTACCGGGAATGTAGATATTCTATTATACCTGCCTGATAAAACCACTTCTGTAGGAACTATTGCAACAAATCAGTCCGGTGCTGCCAAATCATGGACAGTTGGTAATTTAGGAGGCCCTGCGGTTCCTGATGGATTTTATTACATTAAAATAGTTGGTCATACCGTTACCGGAGTTTCAGGATGGAGTGGATTGTTCCATATTATTACTACCGATCCAAACAGTATAATAACGATCTACAGACCTGTTGTTGGTGAGGAATGGATCAGAGGAACAAGCTACCCAATTACCTGGTGGGATAATATTACCGAGGGGGTGGATATCCATTTATACAGATCAGACCATACTTACCTCGGAACTATTGCAACAAATCAACCCGGCCCTACCTATTCCTGGACAATTGGCGATCATCTCGGAGCAAATCCTATTCCTGCCGGTGATTATTATATTAAATTAACCAGTAATATAAATAGTGAGATTGTTGTTTGGAGTGGTCTTTTCCACATTGTCACTACAAATCCAAACAGTATAATAACGATCTACAGGCCTGTCGTTGGCGAGGAATGGGTTAAAGGATCAACTTACCCAATCACCTGGTGGGACAATATTACCGAGGGGGTGGATATTCATTTATACAAGTCGGACCATACTTACGTCGGAACTATTGCAACAAATCAGCCTGGCCCCACGTATTCCTGGACCATTGGCAATTATCTCGGATCAAATCCTGTTCCTGCAGGGGATTATTATATAAAATTAACCAGCAATATCAATAGTGCAATTGTTGTTTGGAGCGGTCTGTTCAGGATTATTAAAGCCGATCAGAATTTGATGTTCACCCTTTATAACCCGTATGCAGGCGAAGAATGGGTTGAAGGAACAACCCATAATATTACCTGGTGGGATAACTTCAGTGAAAATATCAAAATCGAGTTGTTTACAGATGCCGGTGTATATGTAAGACCCGTAGTGGTTTCCACCCCGAGTAACGGCACTTATGCATGGACTATTCCATGGCATCCGGATCTTTTACCTTTTCTCGTTCCAGGAAATTATAAACTGAATTTTTCACGACTGACCACCAATGCCATGCAGACAGGCGCTGACAGGCTAGTACAAGAACAAAACACTGATGGAGGATGGGGTTGGCCATTGACAGGAGGGAGTGCCATGAATACTATTGCACCAATTGGCAAGGGACTGATACAGTGCTATAATCGTACATTATCAGCAACTGAATTGGCAGCAATAAATAAAACAAAAACTTTATTGTTAACTAAAACGGATAATTTCTCATTGGCTGACGGTTATCTGGCAAAAGCTTTAGATGATGTGCTTGGTGGAACCACCTGTGTCGCATTTGTAAAGACAAATTTCTACGACAAGCTGGCATCAGGCACGTATGTTATGCACGGAGATGTCACAAATTACAACACAGTGTCCTATATTGCTAAAAAATGCGCCGACCGTGCAGCTGCTGGTGTAGGAATAGAAAATCAAGCCAATATGGCTGCCTGGGATATAGGGATGGGACTTGTAGCTGCAGCAAAATGTGGTGTTATTGGAACAGAACTCAACGCATGGATTGACGGAACAGAGAATAAAATTAATCAATTGAATTCAGCGATCAGTTATGATGTCATTGGATTGGCAGGAGCTTTGTATGGACTTGCCTATGTTCATGCAACTTTCGATCCAACTGCTGGTTCGCTTGCTGCCGCATCAAGCATACATGATCTTGCTAATATCTTAGCATCCTACCAGATTATCAGTGGTGGATTCGCCTGGAATTCAGCCTGGGTTATTCCTAATGATGGAGACGAAGCAATACAGGAAACCGCTTACGCCATTTTGGCTCTTAATGAAATTGACAGGGCGGGTTATATCGACAAAATCCTTTCAGCTGCTGATTACCTGGCAAGTGTACAATTAGGGACCGGGGGCTGGAGTGATTATCAGGCTCCCAACCCACCAAGTTATATTGTTGAGAATAATGAAGTGACAGCTGAAGCCCTTTGGGGGTATACCGTAGCTTATCAGCCAGGTACCTACCCAAGTGTTTCTATGTGGGGTGATCCATTCAAAATTGTACTTGATGGTAAAAAATCCGGCAGTGGAGTTAACGGAGATGCAACATCACAAGTCCTGAATATTTATCCTAACCCGGCTAATGATAAAGTAAATATCAGCTCTGACAATAACATTAATCATGTGTGGGTGCTTAATAATATGGGTAAAATCGTTATAGAGAACTCTCCCAATGCAAATCAGGTTTCTATTGATGTAAGCATGCTGAGTCCTGGTCTCTATATTATTAAAGCTGAAACTAACGGTGCTGTGATCACAAATAAAGTGATGATCAAATAGATCTCACTTCATATTAGAAAAAAGGGGCAATTCCTTTAACAGGGATGGCCCCTTTTTTCTAATTTTTAATGCAGCGGACAGAAAAACCGTTTGCCTTAAAACCTGAACCTTTGTAAATGTCTTTACCCTCACTATAAGGGGTCAGGCTCCATGCATAATCAGGATTTGCAATATCCTGTGAAGAGGACCAGAAGTATGCAAAGAGCATAATACTCTCGAATCCATTATTGTTATGATTACCAGCCCCAAGAGCTGTAAATCCACTGCTGTTTGTGGCACCAGTATTGGGTGATGCCCAGTTAGCTAATCCGGCTTGTTTCATTTTTCCTCCTGCAACACTGTCTCCGCCAAGATAACCGATCAGGGTTGTCCAGTCAGCATCTGTTGGAACATGCCATCCCTCAGGGCAAATACCTTTTGTGCCGGGCGCTGTAATAAATTGCATAGTCTCGTCCCATTGATACAGGCCTCCGTAAAAATTGCAATTAGTTTCCTGATCGTTATAACAATATTTTTCAATGGTATCATTATCGGTTTGATTTCGGCTGCCATTAATGCGCTTTCCAACATTAAGATTCTGAGCAAACCAGCATTGTGTATTAATAAGGACAGTTTGATAAGTTTTCCCTTCATATGATACCGAATTGTCACATGTAACCGGGGATGTTGTAAAGGAAAGAATGTTTCCATACCCGGTCCCGGCTGCATTCGTTGCATAAGCTCTTACATAATAGGGAGTATTTGGTACCAGGTTGGTCAACTGGCTCGTAAAAACATCGGTAATAATTCCTTCAACAGTATGATTGGCCGAAATATCCGGGTTTTGAGATAGACTCCAGCATACTCCCAGGGCTGTTATATCAGAACTTCCCTTTTGTGTCACGGTTCCTCCTGAAAATGCTGCAGTAGCAGTAATATTTGTAACACTTGATGTGGTAAGCGATGGGATCTTTGGAACATCGTTTTGAGGCACTACATCTTTTTTACAACCAGCCTGAAATAAAAGGGTTGTAACACAAACAGCTGTAATTTGAATTAAACGGGGGAATCTAAGACTTTTCATAGGTCTGATTTTAAATTGTAAATATAATGTTTTCTACACAAATAGTTTCAGAGTGGAGTCCGGAAAAATAGTCTGATCATCCTGCATACCAGGCAGTTTTGCTTTAGAAGAAACATTAAACAAATCAGAATGGATAACCGATCCCGAAATTCCATACGATATCCCCGAGCTGCATTTTATTAAAATACCAGCGGTTACCTTGATCATACCATGGTACTCTGAGCGGAATGGCCGGATCAAGCCTGATCATAAAGAAATTGAAGTCGAGCCGGATGCCGAATCCTGAACTGATAGCAATATCGGGAATGAAATCAGCAAGTGTTATCACTCCACCGGGAAGGTCAGAAGAAGGTTTAATCAGCCATACATTCCCTATGTCAAGAAAGAATGCTCCTTTGAGGACTTTATATATCGGGAAGCGGTATTCAAAATTAGCTTCGAGCTGCAAATCCCCGAACTGGTTATAATTTCCCTCAATACTGTCATTATGGTAACTTCCCGGTCCAACATAACCCAGTTTCCAGCCTCTCAGGTCATTGGCCCCTCCAGCGAAAAAGGCTTTTTCAAATGGCAGGGCAATAGAATTACCGTAGGCTATACCAATCCCGGCGTAGAAACGATACACAAGGGTTTGTTGTTTACCGAACTTTTGATAATAACGGAAATCGAAATCAGGCCTTACATACTGTGCATATTGTATATTAAACAGGGTATAATAGCCGCTCTCGTTTTTAGAGGGTTTAAAGACATTGTCAATAGCATATAACAGGTTGCCTCCGGTCTCAAAATTCGACCTGATATAGATATAATCATTCAGACGGTTCAATTGCTGGCTGGTGTACTGAAGAGTATACCTAAGTCCTGCAACCAGGTGATTTGAATACTGGTATTTTAAACGCAAATCGGTCAGACTTTCAATATAATCATTGAAATATTCATCTCCGCTGACTTTAACAAGGGAAATTTCAACAGGGTTAATAGTCTGGCTCAGCCGGTTGTTCTGAAGCCAGGTATAACCGAAACTGGCATTGGTGATATGACGTTCATAGTCAACCTGCCTTTGGTAATCATATCCAATAGTCACGGTTGTTTTAGGTTTCATATTCTTTGGCAGTTTCTCAGGCTTAACCGGGAAGAGAAACTGGGGGAAGGTAAGGCTGGCATTGAGCCCGATCTCAAAAACATTGAACAATTTTTTAGCCTGATCCTCTGTTACGTTAGGTTGTGTCTGGGCCGAAATATTCACGCCGATCCGTAACAGCTGGGCACCCCTGAAAATATTCCGGTTCGAATAGGTAAGCCCCCCCTGCAAACCAAAGGCCCCTGCTGAATTTGTACCATCCGTGGAAACAGTGAATGATTGTCCGGCTGAGCGTGAAAGCTGCACGCTGCAATCCAGGGGATAAAAATTCGTTTTTACCAGGTCTTTTTGATAATCAGGCATTGAAAATCTCAGGTTGACATATTTGAATACCTGCAATCCTGTGAGGCTGGTATAGGTCTGGTTTACATCGTTCAGGTTGTATTTGCTTCCGGGATTTACAAAAATGCTTTGAGTGATGGTCCTGGGTTTGATCGACATTTTACGGTCGTAAAGAAAATAGTAGCTGTTCCTGGATTTCTCTTTTTTCGGGCCTTCCAGCTGAACCAGAAGGGTGTCATAATGTGTGGAATCCCCTGCAAGATGATCGAACTCAGGATAGATATACAGTTTGTTGATATAATATTGCTTATGAGGAACAGTTACAACAGGGGCCTGGTTATCAGGGGAAGGTTCGACAGGGTTTGTGATCTCAAGGATTATATCCATTTTATGCAATCCGAGTGTACTGTCGACCTTATAAATAATATAGTTTGTGGCAAACCCGTAAAAACCCTTGTTGTTGAGATTTGTAACAATACGGGTACGCTCATCATCAAATTTATATGCATCGTAGTTATTCCCTTTTTTGACCAGGGATTTTGCTGTATCTGCCAGAACGTATCTTTTTACAGAAGTATCAGGAATGGCATATTCAATTCTCCTTATTTTATAAGGGGTGGTGGTCTTCACAAGATAATGAACGGTAGCTTTTTTCTTTTTGATGACAATAGAATCCCTGACCGTAGAATTGAAGTAGCCTTTATTGGCCAGGAAAAGGTTCATTTGTTTGCAGGCAATAATGCCCAGGGAAGTGTCAAGCAGCACTGGGGCGGCTCCTGCTGTATTTCTGAGCCATTTTTTAAACTTGGTGTCTTTGCCCTTGCAGCCCCAGTTATACAAGGCAATATTGGACCTGAACAGTCCGAATAGTTTTTTATTGGGTTGTTGCTGAAGGTAGCCGCTTAGATCCTCGGAAGATACCTTGGTTGTATTAATATGGAACCTGTTCTGGACCAGCAGGTATTCTTTAGGTCCCAGGTTTTTTGTGACCTTACAGGCCGAAACCATCACAAGCAGGAATAAGGAACAAATCCACAAACTGGTTTGTAATGGCTTCAATTCAATGTAAATTAGGAATGGCAAACAAAAGTAAGGAGAATTAGTATAGATCGAAAATTATCCCTGAGGCTTTTGGGATATGAAAAAAAAGCGTACTTTTGCACCCTCTAATTCAGGGAGCATAGCTCAGCCGGTTCAGAGCATCTGCCTTACAAGCAGAGGGTCACAGGTTCGAATCCTGTTGCTCCCACCAGTAAAATCAAGGGTTTCGGAAGATCAGCTTCGAAACCCTTTTTTCATTTGCACAAAATTTGCACAAAACGAGGTTCAAAAAGGACATAAAAACCGATAACAGTGAATAGGTTTTGACCAAGGAATACAATTGGAATACTCAGCTTATTATGTAATGGAGTGGAGTTAGCCTAGAGCAAACAGATACTTGCTGAAAATTGTTCTTAACTAACTCGTTTGTAAAACCAAAATCAACTTGCTATTTGATTTACCATGAGTATAAGTATGAAAGAAAGAGAATTCTCTTTCTTTCATACTATTATTGTGGCCACACACTTATTAAAATGATTTTTTTTGAAGTTAGGTAGCTCTTAAAATTTACTTGACTACAATGTCATATGCCCCCGAATTCATTGCCTAACTCTATTACAATTTCAGGTTCTTCAAAAAATATCTCTGGCTCAGCCCCGATTACCAATTCATCCTTAATCCTGCCTACAATTTTGACCGCGGTCCTGTGCATGACTTCGGGATCAGGGTGTATGTGGAGTTCTGATCTCTGTCAGAATTCCCAAGTGAAAGTCTGGCCCGTTTTGATTATAAGAAAAGAAACCCCTTTTTATTTTGTAATTGCATATTTATAAAAGTTAATCGTGTTGTAGCAGTAAGAGCAATTGTTTTGACCCGGAGTTCCTATCATCATCCAGCCTAAGAGGCCATTACATTTTATTCCAACATATTTCTGTTGTATATTATACCAATTTCCCTGGTGACCTTCACCCCATGTCACACAAGGAGAAAAACTGTATAATAAGAGCAAGTTCCCATTTTCCCATCTGTCATTTGTTTTTATGGTATCCCCAATTGATAAAACCTTTGGATAGCCTGATGTATCTGTTAAAACAAATGTTTCAGTGTTCAGAGTTTCTATCTTTAGCCAGAAAAATAAACACGTATATCCGTTACCCGAAGAACTATTGAGGTATAGATTTATGTCATCTACATTATCACCGTTGATGTCAGTCGGGTAGTTGATTGCCCCCTGATCTGGTTTATCCGTTAGAACAACAGTAGGATTCATCTCTGTTATTGTTATTCCGGGATTTGGTATTCCTATGACAAGCCATTGTTGTTTCTGGGTTCTGAAAGTCGTATCATGGCCTTTTGTTGTACCATCCTTGTTCGTCGCGACAACCCTGAAGTGATAAATCGTATCCGGGATCAATCCGGTAATATTTGCGCTGACATCAGTATTAGTCATCCCGGTAATGGAATCCGGCGTGGCAGGAATATTCATCCCGTATGCAGAAGTCAGGCCATAAGAAAATGATGCAACAGGAGAAAGATTATTGGCATTCACTACTCCGTTCAATGTCGCTGTATAAGAGGTGATCCCGGTTGCAGCTTTGGTTATAGCAGCCGTTGATTGTTGTTTCCGGGTTCTGAAAGTCGTATCATGGCCTTTTACTGTTCCATCCTTGTTCGTCGCGATAACCCTGAAGTGATAAATCGTATCCGGGATCAATCCGGTAATATTTGCGCTGACATCAGTATTAGTCATCCCGGTAATGGAATCCGGCGTGGCAGGAATATTCATCCCGTATGCAGAAGTCAGACCATAAGAAAATGATACAACAGCAGAAAGATTATAGGCATTCACTAATCCGTTCAATGTCGCTGTATAGGAGGTGATCCCGGTTGCAGCTTTGGTTATAGCAGCTGGTGCATTGGGGGTAATTGGTGAAGAAGAATTCTCATGCTTTTTACAACCAGTTATCATTATGGCTGTAAAAGCAAGAAATACTGATATTATAAGATATCTCATAATATAACCTGTTACCAAAGGACAGTGTCAAATTTAGGGATAAAAAAAAATAAAATCAATTAAATTGTTTATATAAGGATATTTCATATTTATTTTTTGAGATTCAGATACATACATTAAGAATTAGAGCATGCAATAAGCACTTATTGGACAGGCTGGCATAAGTAATCACTTTCTGCCGATTTTTATTGACCAGTCTTCGATATTAACAATCAATAGAATGAGATGGACAGGCCGTTCCGGCGAAGGCTGGTCAAAGAAGGCGTTTCTTCCAACCAAAGATGATTACCATACTTATTGGAGTTTTTTTACTGTTACAGATACATCTTGATCTAAAATAAAAACAATACCCGTAAAGAAAATAAGATTGACCTTTTCCAATAGCACACAAATTGGATTTGACGTAAAAGAAAAATTCATTAATAATATTGAAAATTGGTGAATCGCATTGATGCCTTGGGGCTACCAAAGTCTAAAACAACAGATATTCCGAATAATTAAAAATGAAATAGAGTCAAAGCAAGAGTATTGAAGAACAGATAGAAATTATCTCAGGGCCTCCACAGGTATGGCCATATCGGCCGAAAGGTTATTGAAGTTTTTCTTATCCTTCCACTCCTTATTGTACTTTTCAAGCATTTCGTTGATAAACTTCTTCTTTTTCGCATTCATCTTTTCGATTCTTTCTGGGGAAATACTTACCGGGGTTTTTGAGTTGACAAGGCTTTTGCTTTGCTGAAGAAGTGATTTGTTATCAGGAGGTAAAGGGTTTAACTGAACATGATATTTGGAGAAACCGTAGATTGCAAATACGTTCACGATATAGATCCCGCCTTCCTTAAGATTGGCGGTAATGAACTCTTTATTCTCGGATGCTGCCCAGAAGAGATGATTCCCCGGGTCACATTCATATCTCAAATAATTAATGCCTGAAAAATCACCAAAATATTTGTCGTTATCGAAATATTCGAAGTTATTGCCGCATCCCAGGAATTCAGTGCGGATAAAATACACAACAGCCTTCCCTGCTGAGGGGGGCTGGAAACCCTGAGAAAACAGGGAGGGGATTCCGCAAACCAAGGCAAGCAGGATCAAATAGGCTTTTGTTTTCATGTTATAAATGTTAGGTTAATCTATTGATCATTTACATTACAAAACAATCTCCAAAGCTTGAAACTAATGTGAGGGTTCATCATTCATCATGCAGCGAACGTAACATCCTTCGACGGTCTCAGTACGTAATATCTGGGCATAACCATTACTATTATTAAGGTAACACTCTTTGACCCAGCCGTCATAGATTGAGTCTGAAGACCACATGGAGCTGGCAATACCAAGCCAAATAAATCTGCCATCATAGTAGCGCTCACCTCCGCCAAGGGCCGTAAACCCGGTCTCATTGGTCGCGTCAGAATTACCGAGCCAGTGCGCTGTCCCAGCTTCCTTCAGCCTGCTGCCTGCGATAAGCTCGCCGCCTGCAATAGAAAACAAGGTATCCCACTCATAACGGGCAGGGATATGCCAGTTTTGCGGGGCAAGCCTGCCGGTATACGCGCAATACCAGTTGTAGATGGCCCCGTAGGGATTTTTATAAATTGAGGAATCATTGGTAAACCAGCAATACGCCGGAGTTGTCAGATTGCTCCAGGATGCAGGGTCAGATACCAGTGGGATAGGGATGCCGTCATTATAATGTGTAGTCTTCAGGTTTTCGACCATCCATACCTGCTCACCTATCCTGATGATGTGGTAGACATTACCCTCGACATCGGTGGTTGTACCCCCATTGGCGGAAATGATTTTCAGGTAGGCATATGCCCCGTCAGACTTCCCGTTCCCGTAAGCGGTAAGCGTTACTTTATATGGAGCATTCTTAGGATACGCATGGTCAACCGTTCCGTCCTGTGAAGATGAGGTGGTGTTATCGCCGAAATCCCATAAATAGGATGTTGCGTCATGGGAGGTATTGTAAAACCTGACCACGCCATTCGATTCATAGGAATACTGGAACATTGCATAGGGATTGTTAGCCGGCGGGGTTGTTCCTGATGAATCAGTCTTCTTACAACTGAATGTTAGCAGTAAAAAAATACTACATATCTCTATCGGATAAAGCCATTTTTTTGCAAATTTTTTCATGATGTTACTGGTATTTATTAACATTTATGAATTGTTACACTCGAGATCCGCAGTTCCAACAAGCAAAGTTGGGATTTAATAACAGCAGAATCAATAACACAAACATGTCATTTTTAAAAGATTAAGGTGGGCAGTTAAGGTTTGCTGCTCTTTGAGGACTTTGGCCACGGCCTGGGATTTGGTGTGGACGTGGAGTTTCTCGTATTTATCGCGAATATGGTTGCGGGTAGCTGTCGATCAAATAGGTTGGAAATTCCGGCTCAATTATTTAAGGATCATCATGCGGACTGTCCTGGTTTTAAAACGGCTCCGGATAATGCAATAATAAATGCCGGGATCCAGACTGCTGCCGTCGAATTCAAGGTAGTTTCTCCCGGCAGGATACTGCCTGCTGTAGTTACCGAACACACGTCCAAGCTTGTCAAACACCTGGATATCGGTGTTGCCTGCTTCCGGAAGGTCAAAGAAAATGTTAGTGACAGCAGCAAAGGGATTGGGATAATTTCCTGCCTGCATGGCTTCCGTTGGCATGTCATTGATGCCGCTCGGATCCCTCATGTGAAAAATAATATAACTGTCATTTGGAACGGCGTCGAAAGTCAGATAGCGCGATCCGTTTTCATCGGAAATTTTGAACGGAAGTGTATTTTTCCCCTGGGAGATCCTGTAAACGGTGGTCATGCTGTTATACATTCTTATTTTCAACGTTAGAGGAACCTTAAAGTGGAACATTGAATCGGGAAGATCGTCGGTGAGGCTGAACCTGGCCCAGGTTTTTGTGGTATCATGCAGGCTAAGGGTAGCGGTTGCCCTCTCACGTAAATATTTAAATACCGAGTCAATGGTGGAAATCCAGAGGCTGTCTTCAATATGAGCCACGTGGCTGATGTGGTCTGCGAAAACCTGGATTGGAACCGGCTCATAGCCGTTGGTATCATTGTTCAGTTGAAACCCATGCCAGCGTTCGACGAGCCAGCCGCCCCTGGACAAGATAGTATCGGTGTACCCGTTCACATTCGCAAGCGGGGTGTCGTGATAAATATGCTGGCTGTAAATATTATAGAAATCCATGGGTTCAAGCCCATTGAATTTGTTCACCGTACCTCTGCAGGCCATATAATAATAACTTGACAGGAGGGTGGCAGTGGCATTTACAGCACCGGTTGGCCAGGCAAATGTTTCGCATCGCTGTGAAGGAACTTCTGCATTTATCGAGTCCCTGGAATCCCTGAACTCATGCGCCATGCTGTCGGCCCACTCGGGATGTTCTGTAAGTACAGAAAAATCTGCATGGTTCTTGGAATGACTGGCAATTTCATGGCCCTCCGAAGCAAGCATTCTCAGGGTATCCCATCCCGGAGCCCAGCCTTTACCCACCCTGTTGGTTACGATAAAATATGTAGCTTTGTAATTGTGCTCATTCAAGATGGGAGTGGCAAGAGTGACCTGGAAACGGTAATTATCATCAAAAGTCACCGTGAAAGCAGCTTTTTTAAATCCATGCCAGTCGGCTATCTGGTATTCAAAATTTGAAGAAGGTGGTTTATGATTATTGTTGATGGCTGATGCAGGAAAAGACATAACCATGTTCAGTGCTAATGAGAAAAAACTTAGCTGAACATACTTGAAATAATTTCCAGAAGAGGCGTTTCCGGGTAAAGTAAATGCCATCCTTATAATGTTGGTATATACTTCGACATGGTAAATATATACATTAATTCATATTTGGCAAATAATGTTCAACTTATTTTTTTCATCTGACAGGGTGGTATTTTCTTAAAAAATGTTAAAATTCCTTAATAACAGGTCCGATTATTTTAAAAACATCTCCAAACTGGTAGCCGGGACATCCATTGCCCAGCTGATCTCTTTTCTTGCCGCTCCTGTTATCACCCGTTTATTTACCCCTGATGATGTTGGTGGTTTTACATTCCTTATATCCATTGCAGGGGGGATAGGATTAATAGCGACGCTCAGGTATGAAATGGCAATCATTCTTCCAAAGGAAAACAGGGATTCAGTCAATCTTGCATTCCTTTCACTGATGATCGCCTTACTTATTTCTGCAATATCCACCATACTGCTGTTTGTTGCCGATCGTTTTTTATTCCCGGGAAGCATCATGAATCATTCGTACAAACAATGGATATGGTTGTTCCCTTTACTCATCTTCCTGATGGGAGCGAACAATGTTTTCCAGCAATGGTTCAATCACAAGGGCGAATACAAAACCCTGGCATATTCCAAAGTCGTCACTTCAGGGTTTAATAATCTAATAACATTGATGATGGGTTTTGCCGGTATGGGGGCATTGGGTTTATGGTTGGGAAATTTTGCGGGATTCCTGTTTGTGGTTATATTTTTCTGCATTTTCTTCTACATCCGTTATCGAAAAGATTTCAGTTGTTTTAATTTACAGGAACAAAAAAAGCTTGCCAGGAAATACAAATACCTGCCTACGGCAAACACCCCCCAGGTCATCGTTGAAATGGTTCAGTCATACGGCATCGTTTACCTGCTTAAGATATTTTTTTCATCTTCGGTACTGGGGTTCTATTCGCTCTCGCTGCGCCTGTTACAGGCTCCCTTGTGGCTTGTCGGCATTTCTATAGGACAGGTATTCTATAAAGAAGCCTCGGAACAGTACAAGAAATACGGAAACCTTCTCAGGCCTGTCATGAAGACTTTAAAGACATCAACAATTATTGCCTTCCCAATTTTGATCATCCTGCTTACTATAGGGCCCTGGCTCATTGGCCTCGTCTTTGGAAATGCATGGACAGAAGCCGGGAAATATGCCAGAATCCTGGCTCCCTGGATGTTTTTTGACTTCATCCGTTCAACTATCAGCCAGGCCCCGCTAATCATAGGGAAAGCAAAAACCATGTTCCGGGTCGCGTTTATAGGTTCCGTCCTGATTGTCATTTCCGTTGTAACAGGGGGATTGTTTTTCAAGGATGCCATCATCGGATTAATCCTGTTCTCCGCCATCCAAAGTCTTTATTGCCTGCTTGTAATTATGTGGATCATTTTTATCGCAAAAAAGTCCATCCGCACCCAACAGTAATAATATGATAAATAAGAAATAACAGTCATATCCATGAAAAAACTGCCGACCAGTGAAGAGATTATGAAGGTTTATTATACCGACCAGCGGGAAGAAATGACATATTTCATACCGGTTTCCTGCAAACACATTCTTGAAGTGGGTTGCGGTGAAGGAAACTTCGGAAAACTTTTAAAAGATGAGAGAAACGTGGAGGTATGGGGTATTGAATTAGCGGAAACCGCAGCAAAGGTGGCGGGGACGAAGCTTGACCGGGCATTATGCGGTGATTTTCACCTTAATTATCCCCAGTTACCAAAGTCGTACTTCGATTGCGTGGTGTTCAACGATGTGCTGGAACATTTTACTGATCCTGAAGGAGTCCTTATCTTATGCAGGGAGGTCCTGTCAAAAGGAGGCTATATCGTTTGTTCGATTCCCAATGTAAGGTACATACGTAATCTTTACGAGGTCCTGATCCAAAAGGATTGGGAGTATAAGGCCGGTGGTATACTTGACAGGACCCATTATCGTTTTTTTACCGAGAAAAGCATTGTCAGGATGTTCACAGTTACAGGATATACTGTTGTAAGTTGCACCGGAGTCAATGCCAGCAATAATATGCTGGCAAGGCTGCTGGGTTTCTTTACATTCGGGTATATGGCCGATGTGAGGTATCTTGAGTTTGCCACTGTAGCCAGGCTGGACTGAACCGGGTAAACTTAACATAAGCCATCCTTCAAAAAAGGGTTACCAGCAAACAGGCTGCCCTT